>BNJU01000469.1_pt1 | contig 161043 bp, 196 predicted proteins | sample 8539281 | NCBI WGS metagenome assembly BNJU01 (sample SAMD00202456, study PRJDB9452) | human saliva metagenome | isolation source: human saliva | place: Japan | reverse complement strand
GAAGCGCTCGCTCTTTGTGCTGGGACTGACGATCCTCAGATTTTTCACGCACTCCTTTACGCATATTGAGTCCTCGCTCATCGCGCTTTCGGGCGGCTTCGCTGCTCCTCCTCGCGGGCGGCAGCGAGCACCTCGTGGAAAAGGCGATGCATGCGGTCGAGTGGCCGACGATCTTCTTCTTCATCGGTCTCTTTATCGCGGTCGGTGGTCTGATCGAGGTCGGCATCATCGCCCAGCTCGCGGAGACGGCGGTCAATGCGACGGGCGGCGACCTGACGGCAACGTCGCTCCTCATCCTCTGGATGAGTGCGATCATCTCGTCCGTGCTGGACAACATCCCGTTCGTCGCGACGATGATTCCGCTCATTCAGAACATGGGCGCGATGGGCATCACGAACCTCGAGCCGCTCTGGTGGTCGCTCGCGCTCGGCGCCTGCCTCGGCGGCAACAGGGACGCTCGTCGGCGCATCGGCGAATCTCATCGTGGCGGGGATGGCGGCGGGAGCGCGGCGTACACATCAGCTTTGTCCGCTACTTCAAGATCGGCTTCCCGCTCATGCTGCTCACGATCGTCCTCTCGACGGTCTACGTCTACGTGCGCTATCTGCTCTGAAACATAAAAGAAAATTATTCTTTGCAGGAAAATAGAGCGTTTGCGCGAATCAAATAAATACAGGAAAATTGTGGGAGACACCGACACAGTTTCGGTGTCTCTCTTTTTGACCGAGGAATATTTTTGCTTTCTGCGCGCTGCATAGGGAGCAGGGCGTATCATCAGGCAGGAGGGAGCTATGTTTATTCTTGCATCGGCATCGCCGCGCCGCCGCGCTCCTGCGCCAGATCGGGGCGCAGTTCGTCTCGATCACGCCCGCCGTCGCGGAGCGCAAGGACGAGAGCATCCGCGCGACGATGTGATCTACAATGCGCTGACGAAGGCGCGCAAGGTGGCGGAGGGTACCCTGACCACGCCGTCCTCAGGGGCGGATACGGCGATTGTTCTCGGCGGCAAGTCATTCGGCAAGCCGCGCGACGCCGAGGAGGCGCGCCACATTCTCTCCCTGCTGGAGGGCGCCAGCACACCGTGTTGACGGGGATCGCGTGGGTCGTGGACGGCCGCGTGGTTACGGACGCGGCGGAGACGACGGTGCGCTTTGCACCGATGTCGCCGGCGGAGATCGCCACGCTACGTCGCGACGGGCGAGCCGATGGGCAAGGCGGGGAGCGTATGCGATTCAGGGGCGCGCGGCCGTCTACATCGAGAGATTCACGGCTCGTTCTCGAATGTCGTCGGACTGCCCCTCTACGCCGTGGCGGCGCTTGCGCACGGCGGGGCGTCGTCATGGAGCGGCGGACGATGCCGCTCTCTGACCTCCCGCACGGGGAGCTGCCACGCGAGCGGCTTCGGCGCATGGGGCGGCGGTACTCAGCGACGCGGAGCTTCTGGCCGTTCTCCTGCGGACAGGGGCGGACGGGAGACATGTCCTCGATCTCGCGCGCGGCATCGTCGCGCAGTTTCGCGAGGGAAGGGCTCGCGGCGATCCTGCCATGCCCGCCGCCGAGTTTGCGCGCATCCCGGGCATCGGCGGGGCAAAGGCGGCGACGGTGCTCGCCGCCCTAGAGCTCGACCGCCGCGCCTGCGCAGGGACGCGCGGGATGCCGCACCTGAACGAGGCGAGCGGATGTGATGACGCTCCTTTCGGCGCGCTGTCATGCGGAGCGGCGCGAGCACTTCTTCGTCCTGCCGCTCTCGGCAAAGAACGAGCTGCTGATGCTCGCCGACGTGTCGACGGGGACGCTCACGAACGCGCTGGTGCACCCGCGCGAGGTGTTCGAGCCCGCGATCCGCTGCGGCGCGGCGCACGTGATCGTCGCACACAGCCACCCGAGCGGCGACCCCGCCGAGCGCGGAGGATCACCGCCTCACGCGCAGCCTGTACGAGGCGGGAAACTGCTCGGCATCCCCGTGACGGATCATGTCGTCGTCGCGCGGGACGGCTTCTTCAGTTTTGCCGAGAGGGGCTGCTGCCCTCGTGAACGAATACTTTTTCGCAGAAAAAGTTTGCCGTTTTATCATCGAAATATACCGATAAAAGCATAGCCAACAATATGCAGCAATTTAGGAGGGATTATGATGAGTGACATCAAGAAAAATTCTCGTCCCTGTAGATGGTTCCGGTCAACGGCTGCAAGGCTGTGGACGAGGCACTCTCGATCGCGGAAAAATGCGGTGCGGAGCTGGATTTTGTCTACGTCGCGAGCAACATCAACAAGGATATCCCGAGCCATATCGTCTTTGACCGCATCTGGGAGAAGCTGTCCGAGAGCCTGACGGCGCGCAAGCACGTCAAGAGCGGGCACGTCGCCAAAGTGCATTCTGGAACTGGCCGAGGAGGAGAAGGCGGATATCATCATCATGGGCAGCCGCGGTCTCGGTCTCCTCAAGGGGTCTTTATCGGCAGCGTCAGCCGAGAAGGTGGTGGAGAGTCGAAGATCCCCGTCATGGTCGTTAAATAGGAGGTGCAGCCATGACGGTACGTGAGCGTTTGGAGGAGCAGGAGGCGGCTCTGCTGTCGCCGCTGGCGGCGCGCAGCGTGGATGCATCGCGCAGTCATCCGATGGCGGGTGCCCTTTCGCACCAAGTTCCAACGCGACCGCGACCGCATTCTGCATTCCAAAGTCCTTTTCGCCGGCTGAAGCACAAGACGCAGGTCTACATTGTGGCGGGCGACCACTACCGCACGCGCATGACGCACAGCCTTGAGGTGGCGCAGATCTCGCGCACGATCGCGCGGAGCCTGCGGCTCAACGAGGATCTGACGGAGGCGATCGCCCTCGGGCACGATGTCGGACACACGCCGTTCGGCCATCGCGGGCGAGGCGGTGATGGAGGAGATCCTCGGGCATTTTGCCCACAACGAGCAGAGCCTGCGCATGGTGGAGATCTAGAGCGCGGCGGGCACGGGCTGAACCTCACGGGCGCGGTGCGCGACGGCATCCTGAACCACAGGGAAAGGGGATGCCGTCGACGTTTGAGGGCCGCATTGTCCGCATCGCCGACCGCATCGCCTACCTCTGCCACGACTATGACGACAGCCTGCGCGCAGGACTCCTCACGGCGGATGATCTGCCGGCAGAGGTGCGCGACGCATTCGGTACGGATACGTCGGCGATGATCACGAGCATGGTATCGGATATGATCGTCACCTCGGAGGCGCGCGGCGACGCATGCTCTCCCAGAGGTGCAGCATGTGATGGATGCGTTCCGCAGCTTTATGTTCGAGCACATCTACCACTCCAAGACGCTCGCGCACGAGCGCTCTCCCAGGCAGGCTATGTCCTGCGCGCGCTGATGGATCACTTCACCGTGTGCTGACACGCTGCCCCGCGAGTTCATCGCGCGGGCGGAGCGAGTGGGGGCGCGAGCAGTGCGTCGTGGACTACGTGGCGGGACTGACGGACAGCTATGCCGTCGCGCTGTTCCGCGAAATCTACATCCCGCCCGTCGACCAGATGACCATCAAACCAATATAAGGAGAAACCTATGCGTGACCCGAGGATGGAGGCGTTCGTGCAGCAGGTGCGCGCAGGAACGGACATCCTCGCCGTCGTGCAGAGCTATGTATCTCTGAAGCGCAAGGGCAACCGCTACTGGGGCTGCTGCCCGTTCCACAGCGAAAAGACCGCATCGTTTTCCGTTGTGCCGTCAGAGGGCTTTTTTTACTGCTTTGGCTGCCATGCGGGCGGCGATGCGTTCAAATTTCTCTCGCTCATCGAGCACATCACCCCGTTTGAGGCGATCCTGCGACAGGCGGAGCAGCTCGGCATCGAGCAACCCGCACAGCGCGACGCACAGGAGGAGGCGCGCCTGCGCGCCTCGACGACCTGCGCCGCGTGAACGCACTCGCGCGTGACTTCTTCCACAACTGCCTCACCATGACGCGCTACGGTGCGGCGGGCAAGGCATATCTCGCGGGGCGCGGCATCACGGACGCGGCAATCGAACGCTACGGCATCGGCTTTGCCCCGGATGCGTGGTCAAAGCTCTCCGATGCGTTCCAAAAACGCGGCGTCGCAGAGCACGTCCTCGTCGATGCGGGGCTTGCCGTGCGGCGCGAGCGCGGGGACGGGATCTACGACCGCTTTCGCGGGCGCGTCATCATCCCCATCGCGGATGAGCGCGGGCGCATCGTCGGCTTTGGCGGGCGTGCGCTCGGCGATGCCCAGCCGAAGTACCTCAACACGGCGGAGACGCCTGTCTTTAACAAGCGAAAGCTCCTCTTCGGCATGGATCGTGCCCACAGCGCGATCGCCCGCGCGGGCTATACGATCGTCGTCGAGGGCTATATGGACGCGATTGCCGCATGGGAGGCGGGCGTTGACAACGTCGTCGCGACGCTCGGCACGTCGTTCACGAGCAACCGCCGCCCTGCTCCTGCGCCGCGCACCGCGCATCGTCTTCTGCTACGACAGCGACCGCGCGGGACGGGAGGCGACCCTGCGCGCGCTCGCGGCGGTGCATGGGCGTGCGGCGGAGCTGCGCGTCCTCCTCCTGCCCGACGGCAAGGATCCCGATGAGTACGTGCGCACGCACGGCGCGGATGCGTTCCGCGCCCTCGTCGAGACAGCCGTGCCCGCGCCCGCCTTTCACCTGCGCCATATCCGCGCGCAGATGGCGGACGGCATCGAGGACAGCGTACGGCGCTGCGCGCGATGCTGCCCGTCCTCGCGGAGCTGGATGCTGTGGAGCGCGCTGCATACGTGCGCCGCACGGCGGCGGAGCTCTTTCTCGACGAGGGGGTCGTTGCCGACGCCCTGCGCCGCTGGCTGCGGCGCGGCGGTGCGACAGAGGAGCCTGCCGCACCCGCTGCGGGCACACCCGCACGCCGTGCGGATCGTGCCCTGCAGCGTGCAGGGCGTCAGCTCATCGCCGCCGTGCGGCAGGATCCCGATTTTCTCGCGCAGATCACGGCGGCTGTGCCGCTCGATGCGTTCCCCGATGAATTTTTTGGCACGATTTTCCGTGCCGTTGCCGCGCAGGATGCGGCGGGGGGCGTGATGGATGCGGACTTTATCGCGGCGCGGCCCGCGGAGGAGAGCGCGGAGATCACACGCGCGCTGGTCGAGCCGCCCACACGGAGGGCGCGCGCGGGCGCCTCACAGCATTTCGGCGGGCGCATCTGACCGCCGCTCTCGCACAGCATACCCATCGTGCAGAAACGATGATGCAAGAAGGAAAAAGCGGGCTACGTTGACGAATTAAACGAAGTAAAGCGCATACAGGATGAGCTTGCCCATATCGGCACGTAGAAATAAATGAGGCAGATTCCTTTAGTTCTGACCCGCAGAAAACGATACAATAACTAATAGTAGTTATTTAGAAAAAAATACAAACTGAAAGGAGGGGGCAGCGTGCAGACCGCAGCATTACGAAAAGAAACGGAGCAGACGGCTACGCCTGCAGAGATCATGGATCTGCTGAAGAAGGGCAAATCAAATGGCGGGACGCTCACCTGCAGTGAGCTGATGGACGCGCTCGCGCAGGACAGCGTGACCCCCGATGCAATGGATGCGCTGTATCAGCGCTGCATGGATGAGGGCATCGAGATCATCGACGATGCCGATGTCGGCGCAGAGGATGACGCGGCGGATTTCGCCGATGATTTGGAGGATAAGGACGAGACGGACACCGATGTCGATATCGACCTCTCCGTACCCGAGGGGGTTGCGCTCGACGACCCCGTCCGCATGTACCTCAAGGAAATCGGGCGCGTTCCCCTGCTGACCGCAGAGGAGGAGGTCGACCTCGCACGCCGCATGGAGGCGGGCGATGAGTCGGCACGCCACCGTCTGGAGGAGGCGAATCTGCGCCTCGTCGTCAGTATCGCGAAGCGGTACGTCGGGCGCGGCATGATGTTCCTCGATCTCATCCAGGAGGGGAATCTCGGCCTCCTAAAGGCAGTCGAGAAATTCGACTACAGCAAGGGCTATAAATTCAGCACGTATGCGACGTGGTGGATTCGGCGAGCGATTACGCGTGCCATCGCCGATCAGCGCGCACCATCCGCATCCCCGTGCACATGGTTGAGACGATCAATGCAGTATATCCGCGTCTCGCGCCAGCTCCTGCAGGAGCTCGGCCGCGACCCGACACCGGAAGAGGTTGCGCGCCGCATGGGACTGAGTGTGGCGCGCGTGCGTGAGATCATGAAGATCTCGCAGGAACCCGTGTCTCTCGAGACGCCGATCGGCGAGGAGGAGCACACATCTTTCCGATTTTATCGAGGACGAGGCGGCACCCGACCCCGCAGATGCGGCGTCCATGCTGCTGCTCAAGAACAGATCTCGGAGGTGCTGACGACGCTCGCCCGCGTGAGGCGGAGGTGCTGCGTCTGCGGTTCGGCCTGGTGGACGGACGCTCCCGCACGCTCGAGGAGGTTGGACAGAACTTTGGCGTGACGCGAGAGCGCATCCGCCAGATCGAGGCAAAGGCTCTGCGGAAACTCAGACATCCCGTGCGCCTGCGCAAACTACAGGGAAACTTTGACACGTGAGGCAGAGCCTACCCAATATCGACAGGAGGACAGCGTTATGCCAGAGGGACGGAGCAGAAAAAGCGCCGGGCACCGACATTATTGAACGCCTGCTTGCCAAGGGCAAAAGAAAAAAACGGTGGGGCGCTGCTCTTTGGCGAGCTCATTGATGCGCTGCAAAAAAACAGGATATGTCCCCGATGAGATGGACGATATGTACCAACGCTTCAACGATGAGGGCGTGGAGATTGTTGACGATGTAGCAACAGACGAATCGACGGAAGAGGAAAAAGCCGGACAAGGAAGGAGGTAGAGATTGACCTCTCCGTGCCAGAGGGCATCTCACTGGACGACCCCGTCCGCATGTATTTGAAGGAAATTGGACACGTCCCCCTCCTCACGGCCGAGGAGGAAGTTGCCCTCGCTCAGCGCATGGAGGCGGGGGACGAGGAGGCGCGGCACCGCCTGGAGGAGGCGAACCTGCGCCTTGTCGTCAGCATCGCCAAGCGGTATGTCGGGCGTGGTATGCTCTTCCTCGATCTCATCCAGGAGGAATCTTGGCCTCCTGAAGGCGGTCGAGAAGTTCGACTACAGCAAGGGCTATAAATTCAGCACATACGCGACGTGGTGGATCCGGCAGGCGATCACGCGTGCCATCGCCGACCAGGCGCGTACCATCCGCATCCCCGTGCACATGGTCGAGACGATCAACAAGCTCGTGCGCATCTCGCGCCAGCTCCTGCAGGAGCTCGGCCGCGACCCGCGCCCGAGGAGATCGCAAAGGAGATGGGCATCAGCGTCGCGCGCGTTCATGAGATCATGAAGATCGCACAGGAACCTGTGTCGCTTGAGACGCCGATCGGCGGAGGAGGACTCCCACCTCGGCGACTTCATCGAGACGAGGCGGCACCCGCACCGGCGGAAGCGGCATCGTTCATGCTCCTGCAGGGAGCAGCGAGGAGGTTTTGGAGACACTGACCGACCGCGAGAAGAACGTCCTGCGCCTGCGCTTCGGGCTTGAGGACGGGCGCTCGCGCACACTGGAGAGGTCGGGCAGAGTTTCGGCGTGACGCGCGAGCGCATCCGCCAGATCGAGGCAAAGGCGCTGCGCAAACTCCGCCACCCGAGCCGCAGCAAGGTGCTGCGGGACTTCCTTGAGTAGGAAATGAGTGAACGGTATGACGCAGGGTGATGATTCAGATGGAAGATGAGCTGTCCAAAGAACTGCATCAAGTCTGTGAGGACATAGGGCTTCCTGTATCTGCGGCTTTTTTGATCTTTGCCAAACGCGTTGCACGTGACCGCAAGATACCGTTTGAACTCTCTGCCGCCCCTGACACGTTTGACTCTCCGCGCAATATGGAACATCTTCGCCGCAGCATCGCCCAGCTCAATGCGGGGCAGGGCACAGAGCACGAGCTGATCGAGGACACGGCGGATGCGTAAAATTTGGTCGGACGAGGCATGGGAGGACTACCTCGACTGGCAGATGCAGGATAAAAAGACATTGCGCCGAATCAATCTTCTCATCAAGGATGCAGAGCGCAATCCATACACGGGGCTGGGAAAACCGGAGCCACTCAGAGGAGATCTGAGCGGATTTTGGAGCAGACGGATTGATGATAAAAACAGACTTATCTACCGTTTTTCTTCGGATTTTTCTTGAGATTGCTTCGTGCAAAGGGCATTATGACTGAGAAGTCTCTGCGGTACAACATTTTTCTTGACAGCAGGGGCATACAGCCTTTATAATACGCTTGTCTGACACATTCCTCGATAGCTCAGTCGGTAGAGCGTCTGACTGTTAATCAGAATGTCACTGGTTCGAGTCCAGTTCGAGGCCATTTGAATCTTTGGAGTGTAACGAGAGGTTACCTCCTTTCTTATGTTGTTTGCGGGGATGTGCCCCGCGTGAAAGCTGTACAAGGAGGGTGGCTATGCAGCTCGATGCGCGGCTGGCGGCGATTGCGGCGCTTGTTCCGCACGGAACGACACTGGCGGACATCGGCGCAGACCATGCCTACCTCGCAGCGACGCTCGTCCTGCACGGACATGCGCCGCGTGCGGTCGTTGGTGATCTCAGCGCGGGCGCATGCGAGGCGGCGCGGCGGACGGTCGGCGCACAGCGGCTCACACAGCAGATTGATGTGCGGCAGGGGGACGGGCTCTCCGTCCTCCTGCCGGGCGAGGCGGAGAGCATCGTTATCGCGGGCATGGGCGGCGCGCTCATCGCCGATATCCTTGCGGGGGCACTGGGACATCCTCGGGGACGTCAGGGACGCTCGTCCTCCAGCCGATGAACGGTGCGGAGGCTGCGCCGCTGGCTCTATGCGCATGACTGGATAATCGAGAGGGGACGCTTGCCCGTGCGGGCGGGCATCTCTATGAGATTATCCGTGCCGTGCATGGACACACGGAGATGCCCGATGAGGCACTGCTCCACATCGGCCCACAGCTCGTTCAGCAGCGCGACCCGCTCCTCGGCGAGCACATCGCGCACAAGGCGGCACGGCTCGCCCGTGCAGCAGAGGGCATGGAGGAGCGCAGAGGCGCGCCGGGTGCGGGTACCGCGAGACAGTGTCACTCTTGGCGGCGCTGCGGACAATGCAGGCGCTCATCCATGCGGATCGACGAACCCCCTAAACCCCGTCGAAACAGAGGAGAAACCTAGCGTTCCCTCAGCCTCCCCCGTCGCAACGGGGGGGGGACCACTGCGGTGGTGGGGGCGCCTTGAAGAAAGCTGTCAGCGGACATCGAAAACAACAGCGCAGCGCATCAAACGAACGCACATCATTTTACGGAACTCCCCCCCATCGAAAACCCAGCGCATCTAAGGAGGTCGCCTATGCTCAGCTGTCAGGTCGTCATGAACGCCCTCGAACGCATTGCCCCACGCCATCTGGCGGAGGACTGGGATAACACAGGACTGCTTGTCGGCAGCTTTTCACAGAAGGTGGAGCGCATCCTCGTCGCGCTCGACGTGGACGACACCGTCGTTGCCGAGGCGATCGAACGCAGCGCGGGCATGATCGTCGCGCATCACCCTGCGATCTTTCGCGGCGTGAAACAGCTGCGCACCGACCTCCCGCTCGGACGGCGGCTTGCCGCGCTCCTCACGCACGGCATCGCCGTCGCAGCGGCGCATACGAACCTCGACATCACGCGCGGCGGCGTGAACGACGTCCTCGCAGAGCGTCTGGGACTGGAGAAGCTCAGCAGCTTTATCACGACCGCGCAGGCGGACGGCAGCGCGGAGAGCCTCGGACGCATCGGCACGCTCCCGGCCCCCGTCGCCATCGACGACTTTGCCCATAGTGTATGCAAGCGGCTCGGCGTCTCCCACGTGCGCCTCGTACGTGCCGCAGACCGCCCCGTCAGGCGCGTGGCTGTTGTCGGCGGTGCGGGCGCGGAGTTCATCGACACAGCCGTGCGGCGCGGCGCAGATGTCTACCTCACGGGGGATGTCAAGTACCACGAGGCACAGCGCGCCGCCGAGCAGGGCATGCACCTCATCGACGCGGGGCATTTCGGCACGGAGCGCCCCGTCCTCCCCGTCCTCGCCGACCTCCTGCGCGCGGAGCTCGCGGCGGAGCACGGGACGGTGGAGATCCTCGTGACTGAGAGACAGCACGACGTATTCGACGTCATTATATAGGAAAGGGAATCTATGGAGCAGAAGCATATCCGCAATTTTTCCATCATCGCCCACATCGACCATGGAAAATCCACCATTGCCGACCGCCTCATCGAGTACACGGGGACACTCAGTGAGCGCGAGATGGAGGCGCAGGTGCTCGACAGCATGGATCTCGAGCGCGAGCGCGGCATCACCATCAAGGCACAGACCGTGCGCCTCGACTATCGCGGCGAGGGACGGGGAACTGTACGAGCTGAACCTCATCGACACGCCGGGCACGTCGACTTCAACTACGAGGTCTCGCGCAGCCTTGCCGCGTGCGAGGGCGCACTCCTCGTCGTGGACGCGGCGCAGGGCGTGGAGGCACAGACCCTGGCGAACGTCTATCTCGCGCTCGAGCACGATCTTGAGATTGTGCCCGTCATCAACAAAATTGACCTGCCGAGTGCCGAGCCCGGGCGCGTCAAGGGAGGAAATCGAGGGACAGCATCGGCCTCGACACGAGTGCCGCCGTCCTCGCCTCGGCCAAGACCGGCATCGGCATCAGAAATCCTCGACGCCGTCGTCGCCTACATCCCGCCGCCCGAGGGGCGACGCGGACGCACCGCTGCGCGCGCTCATCTTTGACTCCTACTTCGACGCATACAAGGGCGTGATCGCTCACGTGCGCGTCAAGGAGGGCGTGATCAAAAAGGGCATGAAGCTGAAACTCATGGCGACGGGCAAGACCTTCGAGGTCACGGACGTCGGCTGCTTCCGCCCGCGTCCCGTCGATACGGGCGAGCTCCGCACGGGCGAGGTCGGCTTCATCGCGGGGCGCTCAGGACGTGCGCGACGTGCGCGTCGGCGACACCGTCACGGGTGCCGAGCGCCCCGCTGCTGAGGAGCTGCCGGGCTATCGCGGCGTCACGCCCATGGTCTTCTGCGGCCTCTACCCCGAGGACAGCAAGGACTATGACAACCTCCGCGAGGCACTCGAAAAACTCCAGCTCAACGACGCCGCCCTCGTCTTTGAGCCCGAGACCTCCATCGCCCTCGGCTGGCTTCCGCTGCGGCTTCCTCGGCCTCCTCCACATGGACGTCATCCAGGAGCGCCTCGAACGCGAGTACAACCTCAGCCTCATCATGACCGCGCCCTCCGTCGTCTACCACGTCTACCGCACGGATGGCACCATGCGCGAGGTCAGCAACCCCGCCGACCTCCCGCCCGCGACCGAGATCGAGCACATCGAGGAGCCGTGTGTTAAGGCGACCGTCATCGTACCAAGGACTACGTCGGTGCCGTCATGGAGATCTCACAGGGAAAAACGCGGCGTATTCCAGACCATGGACTACCTCGACGCGACGCGCGTCACCGTCATCTACCACATCCCGTTGAACGAAATCCTCTACGACTACTTCGACCGTCTGAAATCCGCCACGCGCGGCTATGCCTCCCTCGACTACGAGCTGATCGACTACCAGACCAGCAACCTCGTCAAGCTCGACATCCTCCTCAACGGCGACCCCGTGGACGCGCTCTCGACCATCGTTCACCGCGACCGTGCCGCCGCACGCGCCGCCAGCTCGCGACCAAGCTGAAGAAATCATCCCCAGCAGATGTTCGAGATCCCCATCAAGCGGCCATCGGGAGCAAAATCATCGCACGCGAGAACGTGCGCGCCCGCCTGAGACGTCCTCGCAAAAATGCTACGGCGGCGACATCACGCGCAAGCGCAAACTCCTCGAAAAACAGAAGGAGGCAAAAAGCGCATGAAGGCCGTCGGCAGTGTCGAGCTCCGCGAAGGCATTCATGGCGGTGCTGAGTGACGACTGACGCACGCGGGGCAGAGGGCGAGCCGTGGGGCATCTACGTCCACATCCCCTACTGCGTGAAAAAAATGTGCATACTGCGACTTCGTCTCCGTCCCGTCCGCGCAGCATGCGGCGGAGATGGAGGACTATGCGGCGGCGCTGACGGCAGAGATCCTGCGCAAGTACCGCCGCTTCGTGCCCGGTGGGGCGCGGCGGCGACCATCTACGTGGGCGGCGGCACGCCAGCAGCACTGCCGCGCCGCTCCTCACGGGACTGCTGGAGACCTCCACACGGCGGCGGGAATGCCTGTGGAATGCAGTGTCGAGGCGAATCCCGGCACCGTGGACGCGGCGTATCTCGGCGCGCTCCGCGCGGCGGGCGCAAACCGCCTCAGCCTCGGCGTACAGAGCTTTGACGATGCGCTCCTCTATGGCATCAGGGCGCATCCACACCGCTGCGGAGGCGGCGCAGGCATTTCACGCGGCGCGCGCGGCAGGGATTCGAGAATATCAGCATCGACCTCATGTACGGACTGCCGGGGCAGACCGCCGATCACCTGCGCCGCAGCGTCGCGGCGGCTGTCGCCCTCGCGCGGAGCACCTCTCCGTCTACGGGCTGACCGTCGAGGAGGGACGCCGTTCGCGGCGATGCAGGTGGCAGGGGCAGCTTGACCTCCCGACGGAGGAGGCGTCCGAGGAGATGTGACTTCCTCGCGCGGAGCTCCCGCGCGCGGTTATGCCCGCTATGAGATCGCGAACTTCGCACGGCGGGGCTTTGAGAGCCGGCACAACCGCGGCTATTGGCACATGACGCCCTACCTCGGACTCAGCGCGGCAGCTACGGCTATGTGGACGGCGCGCGCTGGGCGAACAGGTCGGACATCCCCGCCTACATCCGCGCCGTGCAGGGAGGGACGTGCGCACGTACCCCGAGGACGGCGCGCGCACTGAGCGTGCGATGGAGGAGTATGCCTTCCTCGCCCTGCGCACGGCGGAGGGCATCGACGCGGCGGACTTTCATCGCCGCTGGGGGCGAGACTTGGAGGAGGTCTACGGCGCGGTAATCGCACGCTACACTACGCTCGGACTCCTCCACCATACGGCGGCGGGCGCTGCGCTGACGGCGGCGGGCATGAAACTCGGCAACGAAGTCTTTGCCGCATTTTTGCTTGAGGAGTAAGGAATCGCTGATAAAATGAAGTCCGTCAGATTGGCGTAGATTTTTCGTCCGGTTGAGGAGGCAAACCGGACGCATAGCGGAGGCTATGTGGAGAATTTGCCGACAAAAAGCGGGCAAAAAAGATGCGCTAAGATGGCGGTGCTGAATTTATCAGTGCTTCCTTAAAGCTGTGGCTTGAGACGTAGAGTTGTGGTATGATAGGGAAGCTAAATATCGCACTCTCTAAGCCTCCCCCGTCACGACGGGGGAGGTGGCGAGCATCGCGAGCCGGAGGGGCGCCATGGACGATGGCGATTCCTGCGCATCGAGCGATAACCTCGCAAGTCACAAGCGCCCTATCGCCTCACTGCGTTCGGCACTTCCCCGCCTCGGCGAGGGAAGCAATCACTGATATCGTCTAAATCAAAGGAGAAATTTCCATGAAAACACTGACCATGATCGAAATGCAGGGGCTGCCCCTACTGCGCGAACGCACATCGCGCCATCGACGCACTGCGCGCGGAGGGCGGCGCGTACGCGGACGTTCCGCTCACCTTCATCGACGAGAACCGCGAGCCTGAGCGCACCCAGCCCTACGCCGGGCAGTACTACTACGTCCCAAGCATCTTTATGGACGGCACGAAACTCTACGAAGCACAGCCGGGGCAGAGCTACGAGGCCATCTATGCCGAGGTAAAGAACGCGTTTGATGCGGCAAGTGCTGAGTAAGGGAACGCAGTTTACACGAGGCTGACAATCTTGTGTAACAGCTCCGCCTTTGTGCCCTTCCCCGCTTGCGGGGAAGAACAGCTTAACGAGCCGATGGGGGCAACAGCCACATCTGCACGTGATGTGGCACAAATACGTGAGAATTCGCTCACAAAATGAAATAAAAACTTGTAAAAATCATTTGAAATGACGCATAATAAGTGACGCATTAGTATTATTACATACTGCACAGAGATTGCAGAAAAAGGATGAGGTGATTGTATGCATCAACCGGTCACGGACAACCCCTTTGTTATCATGGTCATCAACATGGTCATTGTCTTTGCCGTGCTGACTGCGGTGTGGGGGCTCATCAGGCTGACCCATCATCGACCCAACGAAGAAGAAAAGGCGGAGCCTGCCGCACCGCCCCAGCCCGCCGCCGCGCCTGCCGCACCCGTTATGGCAGTCGCACCGGCCGCAGAGGAGGAGGGCATCAGCGCGGAGACCATCGCGGTCATCGCCGCCGCTGTCGCCGCCTGCGGCTGCAGCCCTGCACAGATCAAAGCCGTGCGTCCGGCGGAGCAGCCCTCGTGGAGCCGCTATGCACGTGTGCGCGGGATGCGCTAGGGAGGGATCATCATGGACTTTATCAACGCATTTGCCGTCTCCCTGCAGGCGATTGGTCAGGGCAGCGGATTCGTGGGATTCACCTCCGGCAACCTCATCATGATCCTCGTCGGGCTATTGCTTCTTTATCTCGCATTTGCCCGCGACTTCGAGCCGCTGCTCCTCAGCCCGATCGCCTTCGGCTGCATCCTCGCGAACGTTCCGTTCAACGGATTTGAGGAGCCGGGCGTCATGTCCGCCATCGGCATGGGCATCAAGTACGAGATCTTCCCGCCGCTCATCTTCCTCGGTGTCGGCGCGATGACGGACTTCGGCCCGCTGATCGCCCGCCCGTCGAGCCTTCTCATGGGCGCGGCGGCGCAGTTCGGCGTCTTTGTCGCCCTGCTCGGCGCGATGATGCTCGGCTTCAACGCACAGGAGGCTGGCTCCATCGGCATCATCGGCGGTGCAGACGGCCCGACCTCCATCTATCTCGCCTCCAAGATGGCACCGCACCTCCTCGGCGCGATTGCCGTCGCGGCGTACACCTACATGGCACTCGTGCCGCTCATCCAACCGCCCGTCATGAGCTCCTCACCTCGAAGCGGGAGCGCGAGGTTGTCATGGAACAGGCGCGTGAGGTCACGAAGTTCGAGGCGCATCGCCTTCCCGATCGTCTCGACCATCTTCATCAGCCTTCTCCTGCCGTCCATCACCGCCCTCCTCGGCATGCTGATGCTCGGCAACCTCTTCCGCGAGAGCGGTGTGACGGATCGTCTCTCCGATACGGCGCAGAACGCGCTCATCAACACCGTCACCATCTTCCTCGCACTTGGCACGGGGCTCACGATGAGCGCCGAGAGCTTCCTCGTCAAGGAAACGCTCATGATCATCGGGCTCGGACTGGTCGCCTTCATCTTCGGTACGGCGGCAGGCGTCGTCCTCGGCAAGGTCATGTGCCGCGCGTCGGGCTGGAAGATCAACCCGCTCATCGGCTCGGCGGGCGTCTCAGCCGTCCCGATGGCAGCGCGCGTCAGCCAGATCGTCGGCATCAAGGCAAAGCCCGGCAACTACCTCCTCATGCACGCCATGGGGCCGAACGTCGCAGGCGTTATCGGCACCGCCGTCGCCGCAGGTGCGATGCTCGCGATGCTGATGTAATGCTGCGCTTGTTGGTGAACGCTCTCTGTTGACAAAAATCATCCTTCCTCTGTACTATGGGGAAGGATTTTTTTATTCTTCGTACACTTCCACCGAAGAACCGATAAGAACAAGTGGGAAAAAGAAAGGAAAAGTGCCGCCCAAGACACAAGACAGGCGCGGGCTTTCATCATAGGGAGGAAAAACTTATGCGCGGCACATTCTACGGCATCGGCGTCGGCCCGGGCGATCCCGAGCTGCTCACCGTCAAGGCAATCAAAGGCAATCGAGGCGGCAGACGTCCTCATCGCCCCCAAGACCGAGAAAAAGGACGGCAGCGTCGCCCTCAAGATCGCCCGTCCCTATCTAAAAGAGGGCGTCGAGATCGTCTATCAGGTGTTCCCCATGGTCAAGGACTTTGCGAAAAATCCCGAAGCATGGGAGGAGAACAAAGCCGAGATCCTCGCCCTCCTCGACGCGGGGAAGAACGTCGCCTTCCTCACCCTCGGCGACCCCATGTTTTACAGCACCTACATCTATGTCTTCCGCCTCATGGAGCAGGAGGACGTCGAGATCGTCACCATCCCGGGCGTGCCTGCCTTTGCCGCGATCGGTAGCCGGCTCAATCGCCCCATCGTGGAGGGGGACGACATCCTCGCCATCATCCCTGCGACGGCGGATCGCACGCAGCTCGAAAAAATCATGGCGGTCGCGGGCAGTGCCGTCGTCATGAAGGTCTACCGCAACTACCCCGAGATCGTCGATCTCCTGAGAAAAAAATGACATGGCGGAGGACGCCGTCCTCGTCAGCCGCGCAGGGAGCTCGACGATGAGAAGATCGTCCGTGACATCGGCGCACATCGCGACGCGCCGCTGAACTACCTCTCCACCATTCTCGCACGGAGGAACTGACATGAAACGACTTGGCACGATTCTCCTCATTGCCGCCTCCCTCGTCCTCAGTGCGTGCGGTGCCCCCGCACCCTCCACGGGCAGCGGGGCGGACGGAAGCTACGCTACGGTGACGGACGACAACGGGACGCACCGTCAGCTTTGACCAAAAGCCCGCACGCATCGTTGTCACCTCCGCCTCCTTTATCGAGCCACTCTACGCCGTCGGCGGCGAGATCGTCGGACGCCCGACTCAAGATGAAGATTCCGGACGCGGCAAAGGCGGCGCCCTCCATCGGAAAAAAACCTATCAGATCGACACGGAGAAGCTGATCTCCCTCTCGCCCGACCTCGTCATCCTCAACCGCGGCATGAACGAAAAACTCATCGACACCCTCGGGGCGAACGGCATCAAGACCCTCGTCCTCGACGGCAAGAGCTACGATGATGTAAGGCGTGAGATCGGCATCCTCGCCGCGCTCACGGGGGAGCAGAAAAAGGGGGAGGAGCTCGTCCAGAAGATGGACAGCGACCTCGACGCCGTGCGCCATTCCATCCCGCAGGAGAAAAAAAGCGCGTCGCCATCATCCACAGCACGGGGCAGGGGCTCTCCGTCCAGCTCGACGGCAGCATCGCGGGCTGCATCGCGAACATGCTCGGCTGGGAGAACACGGCGGCAGGCATGCCGCCCTCGACAAGAACCCCGACGCCGCCCCTACAGCATGGAGACCCTCGTCGCACAGAACCCCGACATCCTCTTTGTCACGAGCATGGGCGACGAGGCGGAGATCCGCGCGTCCATGGAGGCAATGTTTGCGGATAACCCCGCATGGCAGAGCGTCACCGCCATCCGCGAGGGCAAAGTCTACTACCTGCCGCAGAAATGTTCCTCTTCAGCCCGGGCTTGACTACCCCGCGGCGGCGAAGTACATGGCGGGGCTCGTCTATCCATGAGAAAACGCATCCTCGTCCTCGTGCTCTTTGCCGCACTCGCCGTCGTCGGCTGTATCGTATCGACGGCAAAGGGCTCGGTGGACATCCCCTGCGCGGAGATCGCCGCTGCCCTCGGTGGCGTGCGAGATACGGCACACGCCCAGATCTTCTGGAACATCCGCCTGCCGCGCACCATCGTCGCGGCCCTCGTCGGCGTGAACCTCGCCCTCGCGGGAGCGATCCTGCAGGCGATCCTGCGGAACCCGCTCGCCGACCCGCATATCATCGGCATCTCCTCCGGCGCAGGGGCTGGCGGGCATCTTTATCATGCTCGTCCTGCCGGGCGCAGCGTGGCTCATCACGCCGGCGGCGTTCGGCGGGGCAATGTTCGCCGCCCTCCTCATCTACCTCCTCGCGTGGCGTGACGGCATCCGACCGACGCGCGTCATCCTCGCGGGCGTCGCCGTCTCGGCATTTCTCGGCGCGGGCATCTCCGCCATGATGATCCTCTACAGCGACCGCGTCCACAGTGCGCTCATGTGGATGGTCGGCGGACTCTCCGCACGGAGCTGGCCGCACGTCGAGATGCTCCTGCCGTACACCGTCGGGGCGGGGCTCTGCGCCCTGCTCGCGGCGGGGCGGCTCAACATCCTCCTCCTCGGTGATGACATGGCACGTGGCGTGGGGCTTGCCGTCGAACGTACGCGCGTCATGCTCACGGCACTTGCCGCACTCCTCGCCGCGAGCGCCGTCTCCGTCGTGGGGCTCCTCGGCTTCGTCGGACTCATCGTCCCGCACGCCGCACGCCTCATGGTCGGCGCGGATCACCGCGTCCTCCTGCCTGCGGCGGCACTCCTCGGCATCGCCGTCCTCACCCTCAGCGACACGGCGGCGCGCCTGCTCTTTGCTCCCGCTGAGCTGCCCGTCGGCATCCTCATGGCGGTCATCGGCGCACCGTTCTTCCTCTATCTCCTGCGGAGGCAGCTATGAGCGCCGTACTGCGGGCGGCGGGGCTCACCGTCTCTGCCGCCGGACGGGAGATCCTGCACGGCGTGGACATCGAGATCCCGGCGGGGCGGCGCACGGCGATCATCGGACCGAACGGCGCGGGCAAGACCACCCTCCTGCGCGCCCTCGCGGGACTGAACCCGCACTATACGGGGACCATCGAGCTGGCGGGGCGCGAGCTGCACAGCTATACGGCGCGGGAGCTGGCACGCGTGCGCGCCATCCTGCCGCAGGAGCGTGCGGCGGCTGCGGGGCTCACCGTGCGCGAGCTCGTCGCCTACGGCCGATTTGCCCATGCGGGGCGGTTCTCCCTGCGCACGGGCGCGGCAGACCGTGATGCAGTCGCATGGGCGATGGAGATGGCGAACGTGGCCGCATTCTCCGCGCGTGACGTACACACCCTCTCGGGCGGCGAGCGGCAGCGCGTCTTTCTCGCGATGGCACTCAGCCAGAAGCCGCGCCTCCTCCTCCTCGACGAGCCGACCACCTACCTCGACATCGCGCATCAGCTGCGCGTCATGGAGATCACGCGCCGCCTCAGTGCGGAGCACGACATGACCATCCTTATGGTACTGCATGACATGGCGCACGCCATGCAGTACGCCGACGACATCATCCTCGTGCGCGACGGCGCTGTCGCCGCCACGGGCACGCCCGCCGAGGTGCTCACCGAGGAGCGCATCGCCGACGTATTCGGCGTCACGTCGAGCTCCTGCGCGCGTCGGGCGGCACGCGCATCCCGTCCCCTCGCCCTCGTGGGGGTGAGAGCAGACAAGGTGCATCAAAAATCATTGAATACCTTGACCCCATGACGCCAACGCCAGTCTCCCTGCCGAGGGAGGAGGCGGCACACGCAGTGTGCCGGAGGGGGCGCCGCTCACGCGGGTATGTCTCTGCCATAGGAAGTCAGCAGTCGCTCATAGTATCTGAAACTAATCTGAATTTCATCACCTAGTATAAAATTAATTCACAATGGGACTTGCATTTTGTTTTTGTGCATGGTACTATAAAGACGTTCCACAGGGGAGAATACAGTGTGAGAAGGAAACATGGACACTTTCACAGGTATTCCTCCGAATGGAAATCGAGTATTTCTCATTTACTTGAAGGAGGAGTTTCTTATGAAGAAGACTCTCGTATCCGCACTTGCGACGGCTCTCGTTGTCGGCGCAGCATCCACCACGTTCGCAGCTGCGAACCCGTTCTCCGATGTGCCCCGTGATCACTGGGCATACGACGCTGTGACGCAGCTCGCTGCTGACGGCGTGGTCGAGGGCTACGGTGACGGCACGTTCCGCGGCGACCGCAACATCACGCGTTACGAGATGGCGCAGATGGTTGCAAAGGCAATGGCAAAGGGCGACATGTCCGCTTCGGATCGTGCGCTCGTTGACCGCCTCGCAGCAGAGTTCGCTGACGAGCTCAATAACCTCGGCGTCCGCGTCTCGAACCTCGAGCGCAATGCTGACATGGTGAAGTGGAACGGCAAGCTCCGTTACACCTATGAGCGTGTAAAGCAGGAGAACCATACGGCTGATACCACCAACCCGCTCCTGTTCCGCCTCGATCCGACGGCAGAGGTGAACAGCCATTGGCATGTCAAGGCACGTCTCGATGCTGCGTTCAATGCCAATGATGACCGCAGCACGGTCTCGGGCGGCACGGGTGCCAACACGCGTTATGAGGGCAATCATCTCACGCTGAAGCGCGCCTATGCACAGGGCGACTACAGCAACTTCCAGGTGAAGCTTGGCAAGATGGGGCTTCTCTCGCAGGAAGGCAACTACCAGAACCCGGGCGCAATCGTCTATGATGGCGAGTTCACGGGCGCAGAGGTCAGCTTCGGCAAGGATCTCAAGGCAGTCCTCCAGGCCGGTCGTGTCAAGAAGCACGCGGATACGAACATGTTCCGCAATCCTGCTGTAACGACGCCTGACACCTCGTTCAAAGATGATACGGCAAACTACAACGGCATTGCACTGCAGTATGACAGAAGAACCTTGCCGCAGGCGTCGGTGTTTACCACTTCAACTCGAAGGACGCAAAGGATGACTTCTATCTGAAGACGGGCAAGCGTTCGATGAACATCTGGAGCGGCAACCTCGGCTATCGCTTCGACAAGAACCTCGTTCTCTCCGGTGCCTATGCGCGCAATGGTGCGGTTTCGTCCGATCACAGCCGCCTGAAGAAGTCCTATCAGTACACGCTCGCCTACAAGGGCGCAGATGCTGCAGATAAGGGCTCGTGGGGCGCATACGTCGCCTACCGCTTCCTCGGCAATGCATCGGTTGCTCCGACGGAGGACGGCACCCTCTTCCACACGAAGGGTGTTGAGGTTGGTGCAAACTATGCACTCTTCAAGAACGTTCTTCTTTCCGCGAAGTATTTCGACGGCAAGACGATCGAGACGCAGGCCAACAACAACAACAAGGTCCATCACATCTTCGGTCGTGTGGAGTTCCTGTTCTAAGACAGACATACTGTGCGGCGTTGCCGCATGAAAATCCTCCTCCCAAACGGGAGGGGGATTTTTGTTTGAGAATTTCCTCAATATCTTATTCGATATAGTGCCTTTGACCTATTGCAAATGACATTCAGTTATGTTAATATTGTTATGATCCGAATGGAGAGAATACAGTGTGAGAAGGAAACATGGACACTTTCACAGGTATTCCTCCGAATGGAAATCGAGTATTTCTCATTTACTTGAAGGAGGAGTTTCTTATGAAGAAGACTCTCGTATCCGCGCTTGCGACGGCTCTCGTTGTCGGCGCAGCATCCACCACGTTCGCAGCTGCGAACCCGTTCTCCGATGTGCCCCGTGATCACTGGGCATACGACGCTGTGACGCAGCTCGCTGCTGACGGCGTGGTCGAGGGCTACGGTGACGGCACGTTCCGCGGCGACCGCAACATCACGCGTTACGAGATGGCGCAGATGGTTGCAAAGGCAATGGCAAAGGGCGACATGTCCGCTTCGGATCGTGCGCTCGTTGACCGCCTCGCAGCAGAGTTCGCTGACGAGCTCAACAACCTCGGCGTCCGCGTCTCGAACCTCGAGCGCAATGCTGACATGGTGAAGTGGAACGGCAAGGTCCAGTATGAGTATGGACGCGTTCATCAGGAAAATGTGACGAGCGATACCAGCAATGAGCTCAAGCTTCGCCTTGAGCCGACGGCAGAGATCAACCCGCATTGGCATGCAGTTGCACGCCTCGATGGTGTGTTCAATGCCAATGACGATCGCGGCACGGTCACGGGCGGCACGGGTGCCAACACACGCTATGAGGGCAACCATCTTGCTCTGAAGCGTGCCTATGTGCAGGGCGACTATGACAAGTTCCAGGTTCGCCTCGGCAAGATGGAGCTCCTCTCACCGGAGGCAGACTATCAGTCACCGGGCGCGATCGTCTATGACGGCGAGTACACGGGTGCACAGGCCAGCTTCGGTGAGGATTTCAAGGTGACCGTTCAGGCAGGGCGTGTCAAGGACCATGCAGATACGAATCAGTATCGTATGCCGGCCCCTGCTCCTGGTGCGGATCCGGTTGACTCCTTTGATGAGGATACGGCAAACTACAACAGCATCGGTGTCCAGTATGACAAGAAGAACCTTGTCGCCGGTGTCGGCGTCTACCACTTCAACTCGAAGGATGCAACGGATGCCTTCCAGCTGAAGACGGGCAAGCGCTCGATGAATATCTGGAGCGGCAACCTCGGCTATCGCTTTGATAAGAACAGCACTCTCTCTGTCGCATACGCGCGTAATGGTGCGGTTTCGTCCGATCACAGCCGCCTGAAGAAGTCCTATCAGTACGTTTTTGATTACAAGGGTGCTGACGCTGAGGATAAGGGCTCGTGGGGCGCATACGCTGCCTATCGCTTCCTCGGCAACGCATCGGTTGCTCCGACGGAGGATGGTGCACTCTTCCACACGAAGGGTGTTGAGTTTGGCGCGAGCTATGTCCCCGCGAAGAACATCGTTCTGACGGCGAAGTATTTCAAGGGCAAGACCATTGAGAAGCAGACGAATGACAAAGTTCAGAAGCTCTATGGCTCGGTTGAGTTCTTCTTCTGATCAGCATGCATGATCAGCGGCAGTGTGCCGCGAGAAAAATCCCCTGCCTGCAGGCGGGGGATTTTTTATTTTGGAATAGCATAAGCTTTAAACAATAAAACGGCAGTGATAGATCTATCACTGCCGTTTTATGTTCGCTATGCTCGAAAAGCGTCGATGCTGCCGCCGAGGCTCGGGTCGAGACTCGCGGTGCTCTGCTCGATCAGGGTCGAGTGCCTCACTGCTCGAGTCCATCGCCATCTTTGCGGCGGCGATGCCGATGCTCTGTGCGGTCTGCTGTGCCGCCATGCTGACGGAAAGCTGTGCAATATCCATACTACATTCCCTTCTGTTTAGACATAGATGCTGAAGAGATTCAGCATGTTCGAGTAACGCGACATGGTGGGCAGGGAGCGTCCGTTCAGGATGTTCGACGCGTAGCTGAGCTGTCCGCCAATCGCCTGCTCCATGGTCGGGATGACGCTGCGGCGCGAGAACTGTGCCGCCTCTGCGTGACGGTCAGCGCGTCCCGCGAGTCCGCCCCGGCCGAGAATCGCCTCGGAGCGTGCGGGAGAGTCGATGAGTGCGTCGGCGAGCAGGGTTCTCGTTGACGCGCAGCTTGCCCGTTGCGCCGTCGACGGAGATGCCCATCTTCGCATACGAGCCTGCCATATAGGTGGTGTCGGAGAACTCACTTGAGAGTGCCTGTACGCCCTTGCCGAGCTCTTTGTTCTCGCGCAGGAAGTCGCTCGTCTCGTTGTACTTGCTGACGAGGTCCTTCACGTCCGAGATCGCGCTTTTCAGACGGTCGCTGTAGGAGCGTGAGCCGTCGGCGTTCGTCGTGATGTCGCTGCGGCTGAACTTGAAGTCCGTGTTCTCGACGGCACGTGCCGCCTTGCGCAGATCCTTCATGTTGCCGTCGTACTCGGCGTAGAACTTGGAGCTGGTCTCCGCATAGGTCTTGCGCAGTTTTGCCGCCTGATTTGCAATGGCGAGGATGGAGCTGAGCTCCTCTGCGCTCGAGTCCTGCCCGCGGTACTGTGCGGAGTAGAGGCTGCTGTTGCCCTGCCGCTGCATGGGACCGCCGAAGATGGCACGCGTCGCATCCGTGCGAGAGTTGCCGGCGTAGAGCGAGCGGTAGATGCTGCTCGCCGCGCTGGTCATCTGTGTAATCGTTGCCATAGATTTCCTCCTTCCGTGGTGTGTATGGTAGGGATTTTTTTCCTACACCTATTATATCGTTTTTTTCGTAAATGTCATTAGGTGAGGGCAAAAATTTATTGCGGAGCGTTTGATTTGTGATACAATATAAAAACTGTTGTCTGAGCGGCAACCCCTAACGTGAACGCCTCGTTACGCAAGTGAACGGGTGCTTATCTGCCTAAATACCTGCGGACTTCTTAAACGCGCTGCGCTTGAACGAAAGAAGTCCGCAGGGGGCAGAACGCCCCCTTTACTCACTTGCTTCACTAGGGTTCACTTATAGGGGCACGCCGCTCTATCAAATGCTCCGTATGAATTTAGGTGGGGAGGAGGGCATAAGTTGAAGGTAGCATTTATGACGCTCGGCTGTAAGGTGAATCAGTTCGAGACGGAGACGATGGAGGGGCTGTTCCGTGCGCGCGGCTATGAGATCGTGCCGTTCGAGGAGCGGGCGGACGTCTATGTCATCAATACGTGCTCGGTGACGCATCTGAGCGACCGCAAGTCCCGCCAGATCATCCGCCGTGCGTCGCGCACGAATCCGTCGGCGTGCATCGCTGTGGCGGGCTGCTATGCGCAGGTCGCGCCCGCCGAGGTGCGTGCGCTCGAAGGCGTGCGCGTCGTGATCGGGACGGAGGAGCGCGCGCGCATCGTGGACTATGTGGAGGAGGCGCTTCGCGCGGACGGCGTGGTGGAGGAGATCACGGATGTGATGCAGGCGCGTGCCTTTGAGGATATCCCCCTGCACGGCGTACCGCACCGCACGCGTGCCTTTCTCAAGATCGAGGACGGCTGCCAAAATTTCTGCTCGTTCTGCATCATCCCCTATGCGCGCGGGCCTGTGAAGTCGCGTCCGCTCGCGGCGGTGGCGCGCGAGATGGAGAAAACTCGCGGCGGCGGGGGTTTCGCGAGGTGGTGCTGACGGGCATCCACCTCGGCGCGTACGGCATCGACCTCCCGCAGCGGCCGACGCTCGCCGATGCGTGCCGCACAGCACTGCGCACACAGGGGCTGCGGCGGCTCCGGCTGGGCTCGCTGGAGTCGGTGGAGCTGTCGGAGGATCTCCTCTCGCTCGTGCGGACGGAGGCGCGCTTTGCTCCGCATCTGCATCTGCCCCTGCAGGCGGGGAGCGACAACGTCCTGCGCGCGATGAACCGCCACTACGATACGGCGGCGTTCGCGCGGCTCCTCGCGGATGTGCGCCGCGCCGTGCCGGGGGTGGCGATCTCGACGGACATCATCGTCGGCTTTCCGGGAGAGACGGAGGAGGACTTCGCGGCGGGGCTCGCCTTCGTGCGTCAGATGGGCTTTGCGCGGATGCACGTCTTCCCCTACTCGGCGCGGCGCGGGACGCCCGCGGCACGGCGCACGGATCAGATCCCCCCGACGGTGCGCAAGGAGCGTGCGGCGCGGATGCAGGCACTCGCAGAGGAGCTGGCGGAGGCGTATCACCGCACGGCACTCGGCACGGTGGAGGGGTGCTCTTTGAGACGGAGGAGAACGGCGTGACGGACGGGCTGACGGGGACGTACATCCGCGTCTATACGGATGCCGCCGTCCCGCGCGGCGAGATCGTCCCGATGAGCCTCGTGCGCCTCTATCGCGATGGCGTCTGGGGCGAGCGGGTCTAGGGTGGGGGCTTCGGCGGAGGACGCGAAAGAGCCTGTCACACAGAAATACGAACTTCTCAAAAATCCCCCTTGACAGTCCTCCCCAAAGATGATATTATAATCACCGTCGCAAGACACGTGACTCAGTAGCTCAGCTGGATTAGAGTATTTGACTACGAATCAAAGGGTCGGGGGTTCGAATCCCTCCTGGGTCACCATTTTTGAACGCAGACGCCGATGAAGATCGGCGTTTTTTTTGTGCATTGATGATATTTTCGCCATTGAGAATGAAAATATGAACGAGATTCATATTTTTTTCTTTTCAAATAGCTTTTTTTCGTTATAATAGTATTACTAACGAGAGAGGGTGCGATTCGTTTGGAAGAAAAGATGGGGCGTCGTGAGCGCAAGAAGCTGCAGTCGCGCAAGATGATTCTCGAAGCCGCGATCAGTGAGTTCTCGAAGAAGGGCTACAAGGAGACGTCGGTCGCAGATATCATGGCGGCGGCGGATCTCGGTATCGGGACGTTCTACAATTACTTCGCCTCGAAGGAGGAGCTGCTGTTCTCTCTGCTCGGACGGCTGGGCGAGACGATCCGTATCGCACTTGCTGAGGCGCGGGCGGCGGAGCGCAGTTCGCTGGAGCTGCTCGAGGTCGGCGCGCGTGTGACGGCGAAGTTCCTCGATGAGAACCGCTTTGTGATGCCGCTTTTTCTCTCTGCTTCGCAGCACAAGGCGCAGGGCATGCCCCCGCAGGAGGGGATGGAGGATAAGCCGCATCCGAGCCGTATGGCACCGCAGGTGAAGCGGGTCTTTACCGAGATCATCCGCGAGGGACAGGAGGCGGGCGAGATTCGCCGTGACGTTCCTGTCGATCTGATCGCGGAGATGTTCCACTCGCTGTATCAGGCGGCGGCGTTCAGCCAGCTGGAGCTAAGCTTTCAGGAGAATATCGCGCTCAAGACGCGCCTCCTCCTCGACGGTATCCGCAGGCGGGACGGGCAGCCAGTGGGCTGAGTGTTTCCCCTTATGGTGTGACGGCGCGAGCCGTTTTCCAATCTGTGTATTTAGGAGTACCAATGATCAGTGTAACGAAACTTCTTTTTATGGATGAGTACTATGGTGATGCGCTGCGCTACTCGCACAATGCGCATCGGATGAAGAGCGGTGCCGCGGAGGGCATGGGTCCCGTGGTGGTCTGGAACTCGACGCGCACGTGCAATCTGCGCTGCCGCCACTGCTATATGGAGTCGGACGGGCAGAAGTACGACGGGGAGCTGACGACGGAGGAGGCAAAGCGCTTCATCGACGATCTCGCAGAGTTCCGCGTGCCCGTGCTGCTCTTCTCGGGCGGCGAGCCGCTGATCCGCCCTGACTTTTTCGAGCTCGCGGAGCACGCGGCAGAGCGCGGCGTGCGTCCGACGCTCTCGACGAATGGGACGCTCATCACGCGTGATGTGGCACAGCGCATCAAGGATCTCGGTGTGGGCTATGTCGGCATCTCGCTCGACGGTCTGGCGGATGTGAACGATATGTTCCGCGGCGTGGACGGCGCGTACCAGCGGGCGATGGAGGGCATTGAGAACTGCGTCGCCGTCGGTCAGCGCGTGGGGCTGCGCTTTACGATCAATCACCACAATATCATGGAGCTCGATAAGATATTTGACTTCATCGAGGAAAAGGGGATCAACCGCGTCTGCTTCTATCACCTTGTCTACTCGGGGCGCGGCGGGCAGATGATGGATGAGGATGTGACGCCCGAGGAGTCGCGGCGGGCGATGGATACGATTATCGCGCGGACGAAGGACTTTGAGGCACGCGGCCTCAAGAAGGAAATCCTGACGGTGGACAATCACTGCGACGGGGTCTATATGTATCTGAAGGCACTTGCCGAGGGCAACGACGCGGGCGCGGAGCAGATCAAGAAGCTGATCGGCGCGAACGGCGGCAACCGCTCCGGGATCGCGTTCGGTGAGGTGGATCCGATGGGCTATGTGCACCCCGATCAGTTTACGCAGCATCATACGTTCGGCAATGTGCGTGAGCGCAAGTTCGGCGATATCTGGCAGGATGTGACAAATCCAATCATGGCGGGGCTGAAGGATCGCAAGCCGCTCCTGAAGGGGCGCTGCAGTCAGTGTCAGTATCTCGACTGGTGCAACGGGAATTTCCGGACGCGTGCCGAGGCACGGACGGGGGATTTCTGGGCGTCCGATCCGTCCTGCTATCTGACGGATGAGGAGATCGGCGTCGCGGGGGCAGCACTGTGAGCGCGCCGATGGACGCGGCGCACGCCGCACAGGGCGCACCGGCAGGGCATCCGCATGGGATGGGTCACCCGCACGGGATGGGGCATCCCGGTGGACATCCGCATGGCATGGGACAGGGGGTCACCCGGCGGGCACCCGAAGGGCGTCGCGGGCGGCGGGGTGAAGATCATCTCGTGGAATACGACGAACGCCTGCAATATGTACTGTGCGCACTGCTACCGTGACGCGGGCTGCCGCGCGGACGAGGAACTCTCGACCGAGGAGGGCAAGAAGCTCCTGCGCGAGATCGCAAAGGCGGGGTTCCGCATTATGATCTTTTCGGGCGGTGAGCCGCTGACACGCCCCGATATTCTTGAGCTGGTCGCCTATGCACGCGGGCTGGGTCTGATCCCCGTGTTCGGTACGAACGGCACGCTGATCGATCTGCCGATGGCGAAGGCGCTGAAGGAGGCGGGCGCGTGCGGGATGGGCATCTCGCTCGACTCGCTCGACAAAAAGAAGCACGATACGTTCCGCTCGTTCCCGGGCGGCTGGGACGGCGCGGTGCGCGGGATGGAGAACTGCCGTGAGGCGGGGCTGCCGTTCCAGATCCACACGACGGTGATGGACTGGAATGCGCACGAGCTTGAGGCGATGACGGATTTCGCCGTGGAGATCGGCGCAAAGGCGCATCACTTCTTCTTCCTTGTGCCGACGGGGCGTGCGGAGACGATCGAGGAGGAGTCGCTGCGCGCGGAGGCGTATGAGGATGTGCTCACGCGCATCATGAAGAAGCAGGAGACGGTGGACATCGAGCTGAAGCCGACCTGTGCGCCGCAGTTCCTGCGCATTGCCGACCAGCTCGGCGTGGATACGCGCTTTTCGCGCGGGTGTCTCGCGGGGCTGACGTACTGCATCATCAGTCCGCGCGGCAAGGTGCAGCCGTGTGCCTATCTGAGCCGCGAGCTCGGCGATGTGCGCGAGACGCCGTTCGACGAGATCTGGGCGAAAAACGAGGTGTTCAAGGAGCTGCGCACGCTCGACTACGGCGGCGGCTGCGGCTCGTGCAGCTATAAGAAGGCATGCGGCGGCTGCCGTGCGCGCGCCGCGTACTACCACGGCGGCGACTTCATGGCGGAGGAGCCGTGGTGTCTCTACCACGGACGCCGTGGTGAGGCATAAGGAGATGTGAAAAGGGACTGTTGCACGGAGCTAAAACTTCGTGTAACAGTCCCTTTAGTGTGAGGTTCTCGCCACTGGCTACATTGTTGCGATAAAAAAGAAATAACCGCCCTCTGCTGGCCACACTGAGCGGTTATACCTTATCGGTGTAGAAGTAGACGTCCTGTCAAGGTCTCTTCTCTATGTCTCTATTATATCAGAGAGCCACGTAACGTGCAAGATTTATTCGCTGCGGGCTGCATCCTTGTGCCCTGCATCGTCCTTGTCTTTGCTCTCTGCATCCTCGAGTGTCTTCTTCGTCAGTGCGGCAGTGAGGGAGGTGACGGCGTTCGCCGTCGCAATGTCCTCACTAGGGGCGGCATTTTTCCTTTTCTTTTTCCTTTGCCGTCGCGGCTTCGAGATCGGCGCGCTCCTGCACGGACTGACGCCGCAGGGCATCGGTATGCTCTGCTTTTTCCTTGATGATATTTTGGAACTCACCGATGTTTTTTTTGTTCTCAGTTATTCGTGTGCCGATGAGTCGCTTATCCTCTCCTGTGAGTCCTTCGGCATTATATTGCCGTTCCAATTCGCGCCCCTTCTTGTAGAATGTGCTGAGCCAATCCTCGTCGGTCATTCCCGCCCGCTTCAGCTTGTCCGCTTCCTTCTGCAGGAGCGCCTTATCGTCGTCTGTGAGCTTTTCATCGGTCGCGATGCGCTGCTCGATGGCGGCGGCTTCGTCCTTTTTCGCGCGTTTCTCATCCAGCTCGTTCTGCTCGGCGGCGAGTGCCGTCTCGGCAGGGGTCAGGCGGTCGTCGGGGGCATCCATCGCACTCAGTTCGCGTCCCTTCGCGCTGATATAGACCTCGGCGGCGCGGGAGAGGATGGTCGGTGCAGCTTTTGCGTTTTGCCCTGCTGCCTGTCCCGTGGTCTGACGTGCGGTTTGACGCGCAGGGATGAGCATCCGTGTGCAGAAAGGAAAGTTTTTCATCAATACGCTGTGTTTGCATCATCAGCACCTCCACTTATCTCTTTACCTATAATATCGTGCGGGGGGGGGATTACTTAAGGAATCGCTGATAAAATGAGGTCTGCCAGATTGGCGTAGATTTTTTGTCCGATTGAGGCAGCAAACCGGACGCATAGCAAAGGCTATGTGGAGGATTTGCTAACGATAAAGCAGGGCGAAAAAGATGCGTCAAGATGGTTGTGCCGAAATTTATCAGTGTTTCCTTAAATATAGATGAAATTTTCCTACACCCGCATGGCGCGCATGGCGTTGAGGACGGCGAGGAGGGTGACGCCCACGTCGGCGAAGATCGCCGCCCAGAGGTTCACCCAGCCGAGTGCACCGAGAGGAGGACGGCCGCCTTGATGCCGATGGCGAGGGCGATGTTCTCCCGTGCGATCCGGACGGTGCGGCGTGCGAGGGCGAGGAGGGAGACGAGCCTTCGCGGTTCGTCGGTCATGAGCACGACATCCGCCGCCTCAATGGCGGCGTCCGCACCGATGCCGCCCATGGCGATGCCGATGTCGGCACGTGCAAGGACAGGTGCGTCGTTGATGCCGTCGCCGATGTAGGCGAGTGTCCTGCCCGCGCGCTCGGCGGCGAGCAGGCGCTCAAGATGTGCCGCTTTGTCCTGCGGCAGGAGTTCGGCGTATACTGTGTCGATACCGACCGCCGCAGCGACGCTCTGGGCGGCGGGGCGGGCATCACCCGTGAGCATGACGGTCTCGCGGACGCCGTGCTCCCTCAGCGCGCGGACGGTGTCCGCAGCACCTGTCCTGACGGTGTCGGCGACGCAGATCATGCCCGCATACGCTCCATCCACGGCGAGCCAGATCGCACCCGTAGGTGCGGCAGGCGGGAGGTCGGTGACGCCGCTCTCGCTGAGGTATGCGTGCGTGCCGATGCAGATGATGCGTTCCTCGCTGCGCGCGGTGATGCCGCGTCCCGCGTGCTCCTCGATGTCATGGACAGCCGCAGGAGTGCCGCCGCATTCCGCGAAGGCACGCATGACGGCGCGCGCCATCGGATGGGAGGAGTGCTGCTCTGCGGCGGCAGCGCGGGCGAGCACCTCCTTTTCCGTAGTGCCTGCGGCAGGGAGGATGCGCGTCACACGGAGGCTGCCCTCGGTGAGCGTGCCTGTCTTGTCAAAGACGACGGTGTCCGTGCGGGCGAGTGCGTCGAGATAGGAGCTGCCCTTGACGAGGGCCCCGCACGGGATGCCGCGCCGAGCCCCGCGAAGAAGGTGAGCGGGACGGAGATGACGAGGGCGCAGGGGCAGGAGATGACGAGGAAGGTCAGCGCGCGGTAGACCCACGGCGCGAAGGCATCTCCCATGATGAGCGGCGGCAGGACGGCGATGGCGAGAGCGGCGCATACGACGACGGGGGTATAGATGCGCGCAAAGCGCGTGATGAACGCCTCCGTGCGCGACTTTTTATCCGCCGCCTCCTCCACGAGATCCAGAATGCGCGCCGCAGCGGACTGCGCATAGGCGGCTGTGACGCGGACGGTCAGCGCGCCCGTGATGTTGACGCAGCCACTGAGGAGCGTATCTCCCGTATGCACGGTGCGCGGCAGGGACTCTCCCGTGAGCGCAGCGGTGTTGAGCGTGCTCTCGCCTGCGGTCACCGTTCCGTCGAGCGGCACGCGCTCGCCCGGATAGATGCGGATCATGCTGCCGACGGCGACCGCCTCGGGATGTACGACTTCCTCGCGCCCGTCCATGAGAACGCGCGCCGTGTCGGGGCGGATGTCCATGAGCGCCGTGATGGAGCGGCGTGCGCGCTGGACGGCACGATCCTGCAGAAACTCACCGAGCTGATAGAGGAGCATGACGGCGGCGGCCTCGGCGTAGTCGCCGAGCGCGAGGGCACCGATCGTGGCGGTGCTCGAGAAAGTGCTCGCCAAAGAGATGCCCCTGCCGCAGATTTACGGCGGCGCGCCGAGAACATCGGCACCGACGAGGACATACGCTGCGAGCAGGAGAACGGTGCCCGCTGTCCCCTCGCCGCAGAGCATACCGAGGAGAAAGAGCAGGGCTGCCGCCGCGATGCGCGTGCGCGCGGACAGGTACGTGCGTCGCTCCGGCGCCGCGTTCGTGCATCCGCACCCGCAATCATGAGACTGTGCTGCTGAATCCATACTGGATCACCGCTTTCTGCTTTTATATGAACGGTTATTCATGCGTTGATTATGGCGCAGAAGTGCGATGAAGTCAAGCGGAGAGGTGGAACTCACGGATAAATTCCGCGCAATTTTTTCAGAAATCGTTTTGTCTGCCATTTGAAGGAATAATCGTCTGTCTTTTCGTAATGCTATGTTCTATTAAATTTTCTCGGAGGGCGCAGAACTATTGCAATAGCACGGCGGATATGGTAAATTATCACAGTATTTCTTGTACGTGTGCCAAACATTCGAAGGGGAATGGGGGGAACGGCATGCGGTACATTTGGAAGGGTTAGCCGGCCTTGAGGGATATCTGGAAACTTGGCGGGATGATTAGTGTCTGCACGGGGGAGGCGCGCGCAAGCGCGTCGTGCATCGACGACCAAATGGCAGGAAATATAAGGCTGGTGGGGATCACCAGCTTTTCTTTTTGCGCAAAATAGGATAGAATATGGTCGATGGCTTATGCAGGAGGCATCTGCCGCCGATTCTACTTATATGGATATAACCGATATTACACGGAGGTAATCGTATGGCGCTGTTTGAAGGAATCGGACGAGTCAGCGACTATGCACAGCTGAACAATCTCAGACGCGAGGCGAAGCACCGCGTAAAGACGGGGCAGAGTCTCCTGCAGGCGATGGGTGCGCCCCTGCAGATCAGCAGGCAGAGGTTCAGCGAGGCGCAGGAGTCAAATACAAAACGCGATGCGGAGCGAGAGAATCTGATCCGCCAGAAACTGCGGAATGGGCAGAAGCTCTCTCCCATGGACAAGCAGTATCTGAAGGAGAAGGATCCCGATCTCTACGATAAGGTGGCGCGGATCGAGGAGCGGCGTGAAGCCCTAGAGCGTGCGCTGAAACGTGCCAAGTCCAAGGAGGAGGCGCGGCTCGCGGTGGCGCAGGCAAATATCTCCGTGCTCGCGGAGATGCAGCGGGGCGGCGGTGCGTCGAATGTGTCGGGCGCAGGCGGGGGTTCCGCGGGGCATGCGGAGATGCCTGCCGCGGCGGCGAACGGCAGTGCGGCTGCGGCGGGTGATGCTCTCGATGCGCCACAGACGGCGGACGCGGATGCTGCGCCGACGACAGGGGATATGCAGGGCGCCATCGGCCGTGAGGCTGTTGCCGCCCAGAGTGACGCGGCGCTGTCTATGCCGAACGCCGGACAGGGCGGTGCGGACGATGGGCACGCAGACGGCGTGCAGGATCATTCGTGCGGCGTTGAGAAGGATGCCTGCGGCAATCGCCGCACGCCCCCGCCGGCGGAGATGGCGGAGATGCTCCGCACGGCACAGCAGTCGGGCAATCGCCTGCCGATCGACGATGAGAGGGTGTATCTCCTGCGCGCGCTCCAGCGTGAGTGGATGGAGTATGCGAACTCCAAGGAGTACCGGAATCTCCCGGATACGATACGCGATGCGGCAGCGGAGGAGGCACGCGGCATCCACCGCAAGCAGCACGCGGACGCCACGCGCCTTCCCGTGCATCCTGCGCCGAGTGCCGCAGAGGTGCTCGCCTCACAGCGCTACTATCATGCGGCGCAGCGCGGAGCGTCCTTCGAGGCGAAGGGCTGAGCAATATGCTGCTGCACGGACGCCTGCGAAATAAAGGGGTTCGCGCAGGATTTGTGATAGGGAATCACTGATAAATTCAGCCACGCCATCTTAACGCATCTTTTTTGCCCGCACTTCGGCGGAAAATCCTCCACAGAGCACCACTCTGCGTCCGGTTTTCCACCTCGTTCGGACGAAAAAATCTACGTCAATCTGACGGACTTCATTTTATCAGCGATTCCCTAGAAAGGACAGCCATGTTTACATTTAAAGGAGACGGATTCCACCCCTTTCACGGCATCACGCCGCAGATTCACGAGGAGGCGTTTGTCGCACCGCAGGTTTTTCTCTCGGGTGACGTACGGCTCGGGCAGTACGCGAGCCTCTGGCCGGGGGTTGTCGCGCGCGGCGATGTCAACTATATCTCGGTCGGCGCCTGCTCAAATGTTCAGGATCTCACGTGTCTGCATGTCGCGGACGAGAATCCGTGCATCATCGGCGACTATGTGACGGTCGGGCACAGCGCGTGCATCCACGGCTGCGAGATCGAGGATCACGTGCTGATCGGCATGGGTGCGATTGTCCTCACGGGGGCAAAAGATCGGACGCGGCTCGATTATCGCGGCGGGCGCCGTGGTCAAGGAGAACGCCGTCATCCCGCCGAACTCGCTCGTCGCGGGCGTCCCGGGCAAGATCGTGCGCGAGAACATCGACCGCATCAAGACGATCCATGCGCAAGCAATCAAGTACAAATGCGAGTGGTCGGTGGGTACGGCGTCTATCCCGAGATTGGCGGCGAACGCTACCACGGCGAGAAGGTCATCTGATGGCGGATGCAGAGGAGCTGATTCGCCAGCCGCACGGCAGGGAGCAGCAGGTCAAGATGGAGATCGTCTCCATGATCCACGGCGGCGAGCCGCCCTATGATGTGATCTACCACGTCGCACAGTGGCTGGAAAAAGCCTCGGGCGAGCCGGGCTACGCACAGTACGTCCTCGATGCGATGCGTGCGGTCTACGGCTGTGCGCTGCAGCATGTGCGGCCGATGGAAGATGAGCTGCGCGACGTGGAGGCGCGTCTCGTGCGCATCCGCGCCGCCTACGAGAACCCCGTGTTCACGGAGGAGGAGAAAAGCGGATCCGCTTTGCGATCGACCTCCATGTGAAGAACATCGCGCGTCTGAAGGAGTGCATCGCACGCGCCAAGGCGAACGGCGAGCCGGCGGAGATCGTGAAGAACTGAACAGGGGCTCCCGCGAGGCATTTGCAGACTGTGATCTTTGAAACTTCTTGTATACTGCCATACAGAAGCCGTCCCGCTTGCATGCAGGGGCGGCTTTTATGTACTATATTTTCGTTATCATATTTCCATTTGCGGAAATTCGCTCATTTTTAGGAGGAAAGAACATGAACATCTCTACCGTAAAGAAGTTTTTGCGGCAGGGTGCAGTCCTTGTATCTCTGCTGCACTCCTCACCGGCTGCGGCGGCGACTCTGCATCGGCGAAGAAGTTCCTCAACATCGGCACGGGCGGCACGGCGGGGACCTACTACCCGATCGGCGGCGCGATTGCCGAGATCCTGAACAAGGAGATCCCGGGCATGAACGCGAGTGCACAGAGCACGGGCGCGTCGGTGGCAAACATCAATATGCTGCGCGACAAGGCGATCGACCTCGCGACGGTGCAGAACGATATTACGTACTACGCCGTGACGGGCACGGAGATGTTCGACGGCAAGAAGGTGGACGGGCTACAGGGGATTGCCTCGCTCTATCCTGAGACCTGCCAGTTCGTGACGCTCCAGTCCTCGGGCATCAAGAGTATTGCCGATCTCAAGGGCAAGCGTGTCGCGGTCGGTGCGGCCGGCTCGGGCGTCGAGGCGAATGTGCGCCAGATCCTCGCAGCATACGGCGTCTCCTATAACGATATTGACGCACAGTTCCTCTCGTTCGCCGAGGGTGCGAGCGCGCTGAAGGACGGCAACGTGGATGTCGCCGTACTGACGGCGGGCTATCCGACGGCGTCCGTGCAGGATATCGCATCGCAGAACCCCGTCCGTCTCCTCCCCGTAGAGGAGAAGGTCGCGGATGAGCTGATCGCGAAGTATCCGTTCTACACGAAGACCACGATCCCCGCAGGTACGTATGCGGGATTTGATGAGGCAGTCCCGGGCGTCTCCGTCATGGCGATGCTCGTCGCGGGTCCCTCGGTGGATGCCGATATGGGCTACAGCATCACGAAGGCGATCTTCACGCATCTCGACCGTCTGCAGGCGGCACATGCAGTCGGCAAGCAGATCACGAAGGATACGGCGGAGGACGGCATGTCCCTGCCGATGAATCCGGGCGCGGAGAAGTACTTTAACGAGAAATGAGAGCCTATCTGATCGCTCTCGCGGCGGCCGTGCTCCTCATCGCGTTTGACATTCTCTCTGCGCCGGCGCTCCTCATGCACGCGGGACGGTGAGACGACCGTCCTCGTACGGGAGATCGGCAGAGAGGGCACGCCGTTCACGGTGCGGTTCATCCACTCCGTGCAGAAGACGCCTGTGGAGGAGTTCCTCACCGTTTATCCGGATGGGCATTTCCACCTCACGGGCACGCGCTATCAGTCACACGGCGTGGGGCTGCCCTTTCTCCCCGAGGAGGGGACGTTTCGCGAGGAGGATGGACATTTCATCCTCGATATGGATCGCGACTATGACACGCTGAGCCTGCGCACAGGCGTGGGGACGGAGCTGACCATTACGGCGGGCGGCACGGACTATCCACTCTATGAGCGCTATCCTGACGGCACGCGCATCGACCTTGTCGCTGCGCCACTCTATACAAGCCTATGATAAGATTTCCGAGGCTGCGGATCGCGGCCTCGTATTTCTTTTTCTGCATCTTTATCAAATATTTTGTATATCGTGAAAATGCTCGGGGCTACGCCCTGCCGAAAGAATCATTTAAGGATGTGAACCTCTATGACAGACCATGCGGCAAATGCGGAAAAGGTACTCAAAAAGTACGACCGTGAGTCCAATACCGCCCACTATACAGGCTGGCCGAAGAAGATCATTGCGGCGATCGCCATTACGTTTTCCGTCTTTCAGCTTTATACGGCGATCTTCGGCGTGCTCGATGCACAGCTGCAGCGCGCCATCCACCTCGGGTTCGGACTCGCGCTCGCCTATCTCCTCTATCCCTTCCGGCGCGCGTGGACGCGAGATCACTACTTTCATCCGATCGACATCGTATTCGCCGTCCTCGGTGCGGCGACGCCCGCCTATCTCGTCATCCAGTACCGCGAGCTGATCACGCGCGCGGGCACGGTCTCGCCTGTGGACACCGTCGTCGGCGGACTCGGTATCCTCCTCGTCATCGAGGCGACGCGGCGCGTCGTGGGGCTGCCGATGGTGACGGTCGTGCTCGCCTTTATCGCGTATGCCTTCCTCGGCCCCTACATGCCGGGCGTGCTCGCGCATCGCGGGCTCACGCCGGAGCAGCTGATCGGCCACCTTTACTTTACGACGGAGGGTATCTTCGGCATCCCGCTCGGTGTCTCCTCGACGTTTATCTTCCTCTTCATCCTTTTCGGTGCCTATCTTGAGAGCACGGGGCTCGGCAAGTTCTTCATCGACCTCGCCAATGCGGTCGCGGGCTGGGCGAGCGGCGGCCCGGCGAAGGTCGCCGTCCTCTCCAGCGGACTGATGGGCACGGTCTCGGGCAGCTCGGTCGCGAATGTTGTCGGCACGGGCTCGCTCACCATCCCGATGATGAAAAAACTCGGCTACAACGCGAATTTTGCGGGGGCGGTCGAGGCGGCGGCGTCCACGGGCGGACAGCTCATGCCGCCGGTCATGGGCGCGGCGGCGTTCCTCATGGCGGAGTTCGTCGGCGTTCCCTACATCGACGTCGTCAAGGCGGCAGCGATCCCCGCACTCCTCTACTTTACGGGGGTTTGGCTCGGTGTTCACTTTGAGGCAAAGCGCAAGAAGCTGAAGGGCATCCCGCGCGCTGAGCTGCCGAATCCGCTGACGCTCCTGAAGGAGCGCGGGCATCTCGCGATTCCTCTCGTCGTGATTGTCTACCTGCTCGTCGCGGGCTATACGCCCATGCGTGCGGCACTCGTCGCCATCTTCCTCTCCATCATCTGCGCGATGCTGCGCAAATCGACGCGCATGAAGCCGATCGAGATCGTCTACGGCCTTGAGCGCGGCGCGAAGGGCGTGCTCGGCGTGCTCGTCGCCTGTGCGTCGGCGGGCATCATCATCGGCGTCGTCACGAAGACGGGCGTCGGCCTGCGCCTCGCATCGGGACTGATTGATCTCGCTGGTGGGATGCTCCTGCCGGCGATGTTCTTCACCATGATTACGGCAATCGTGCTCGGCATGGGCGTGCCGACCACGGCGAACTACGTCATCACCTCGACCATCGCCGCGCCTGCACTGGAGCAGATGGGCGTGCCTGTGCTCGCTGCGCACATGTTCGTGTTCTACTTCGGCATCATTGCGGACGTCACGCCGCCTGTTGCTCTCGCCGCCTACGCGGGCGCGGGCATCAGCGGAGGAAATGCGCTAAAAACAGGCGTACACGCGTCAAAACTAGCGATAGCGGCGTTCATCATCCCCTACGTATTCGTCCTGTCGCCCGTCCTCCTCATGGTCGATGCGACGCCGCTCGCACTCGTCTCTGTGACGCTCTCTGCCCTCCTTGGTATGATCGCCATCAGCTCCGCGCTCTGTGGATTCCTCGCCGATCACTGCCGCCCCTATGAGCGGATCCTCCTGATCATCGCCGGCCTCCTCATGATTAAGCCGGGCGGCATCACGGATCTCGTCGGACTCGTTCTCTTCGTCGTCATCCTCGTCATGCAGTATCGGCGGGCGAAGGAGGCAGCATGAAGACGGCACAGGAATACATCGAAGAACGCAGCTTTTTCGATGCGGTCAAGGTACTGTATGAGGTTCCGGAAGCCGAGTGCGATGCACTCTGGAACTATCGTATGGGCTATGCCCTCTACTTTTATGCGATCAACCGTTATCCGAAGCTCTGTGCTCTGCGTCTGGCTCTTAGCTATTTGGAGCGTGCAGACGAGGATACGGCAAGCAAGGCGGAGATCGAGCGCGTCTTCTTTGGCAAGCCCGGCGGCATGACGGCGCGGTGCCAAGAGGCGGTTGAAAACAAGCATGGCTGGTATGCGGAGGAGCCCGCTTCGATGAGTGTGGGCCAGCTCGTGCGTGAGGTTGAGGCAGAGCACGAGCGTGTGCGCCGTGAGGTGACGGCGTTCTTTGAACGCACGCAGCGGCGCGAGATTGCCATCGCGCATCATCCTGCACAGGACAAGCTACCCGTTGGCGCGAGCAAGTTCTACGGAACGCCCGACCTGCCCGCAGATTTTGACTGGCCGTACTATGAGGGAACGGACTTCGAGGATGTGACGAAGAACCGCCCGCTTGCCTTTCTCGCGCAGATTAACCTCGCCGAGGCCTCGCAGTATGATCGTACGGGGCTTCTGCCAACGTCCGGCGTCCTCAGTTTCTTCTATGAGACCATGTCGATGGGTGGGGCTTTGAGCCGCGTCATGAAGGCTATGCGCGCGTCTATTATTTCTCCGAGACGGAGGGACTTGTTCCCGACACAGATTCCGGAGGAAACGAAGGAGTGGAGTGTGGGCGAGCAGGCTCTGTCCTTTGCGGATGCCGTCAGCCTTCTGTCGTCCTTTGCATACAGCCGCAGGAGCAGGGAGGAGGTGGATTGGGATACCTACAACGAACTGCGGGCGGAGTTCGGATACGATGCTGCCGCACGAGGACAATCCCATGAAGATGCTCGGCTATGCCGACGAGATTCAGAATGAAATGGAGCCGGAGTGCGAACGCTACAGCAGAGGCATTGACGAAGACATGCAGGAAGAGCTCTCCGAAGAGGAGGAAGCGGAACTTGTGAGAAATGCTGCAGATCGCTGGGTGCTGCTGTTTCAGATGGGCACCGTCGAGGACGGTGAAACGGAGCTTATGTACGGCGACTGTGGTCTGATCTACTTCTGGATTCGGAAGGAAGACCTTGCTGCGCGGAACTTTCATCACGTCCGATTGATTTTGCAGTGTGGATGAGAGATAAAGAAAAACGCTTGCAAAAATCATTACATTTGCGTATTCTATCCTTGTAAAGGAGTGAGTGCGATGGAACAGGCAGTTAATGTAAACTTTCGACTGGACGCAGCGGTAAAGAAGAACATGGAGCAGGTTTGTGCAGAACTTGGGCTCTCCATGAGTGCGGCGTTTACGATCTTTGCAAAGAAAGTGGGACGAGAACGCCGAATCCCATTTGATGTCTCTGTGGATCCGTTTTATGATGAGCGGAATCTGCACTATCTCGAACAGAAGCTGGAAGCATACCGAGCGGGAAAGCTGCGCTTTGCCGAACATGATCTCGTTGAGAATTGATGATGAGAAAGCGTAGGCTTCAGTGGGATTTCGATGCGTGGGAAGACTATCTCGATTGGCAGAGAAACGACAAGAAAATCCTAAAGCGTATCAATCAACTCATCCGAGAAGTGGTTCGCGATCCCTTTTGCGGCATGGGAAAGCCGGAGCCTCTGCGAGGAAATCTTGCAGGATTTTGGAGTCGGCGCATTGATGGCGAGCATCGACTGGTTTATCTTGTTGAGGACGAGAGCATTTTGATCTTTTGCCTGTCGCGGACATACGACTAACACAAAAAACATCCCTGCCAAGCGGCAGGGATGTTTTCATATCAAATTTCGCGATCAGTGCTTTTCTTCCGCCTTTACGTCGATGACCGGACCGTCAAGCAGCTGCGGCTCTTCGTCGGGCTCAGATCCCTTGCGGCGACGCCAGATCAGGAAGGCAATCACAGCGATGAGGACGAGTACGAGGACAACGGCGCCGATGATGACGTTCGTATGCCAGATGCGGAACGACACCTGAATCGGCGTGGACTCGCCCGTGACGAGCGTCTTGCCGAGGTTCCACGTGAGCATCCTGCCGCCGTCCTCCTCTCGGTCGGCGTTGGTGCTCGACGGTGCGGACGGGAGCGTCATCTGATAGGTGAACGTGATGTTGCTGGCGAATGCACCTGCACCACCGCCGTTCTGGCTGCCCTCGAACAGGAGGTCAAAATTGTAGTCCGTGTAGAAGAGGCTCTTCTTCACCGTAATGCCCGTGTTCTTGCCGTCATGTGCGGCGAAGAACTCCTGATCGGACAGCTTGTCCACCGAGTCGTAGTGCTCCGTGATCTCGTAGCCCGACATATTTTCCTTTGTGACGGGCGCGACCTGCGCGTCGGGGTTCTTTGCCAGCATGGACGCCTTGCTCTGCTCGACGATCTGGGCGAGCATCGGCGCACTGACGAGCGTCGTCTTGAGATCGGCAGAGCCGTCGTTGTTGACCGTGACGTTCACGTCGCCGCTGAAACAGCCGCTCGTCAGAACGAGCAAGCCAAGCATCACTGCGGCAAGCATTGTGCGCATGTACTGCGTAGTGAACATAGTATACCTCCCATAGATTTGATCCCATAAATTCGGATTAAGATTTATCCGTATTGTACATGAGAGCAGGGGGATTTTTGCAAGGAAGGACCGTTTTTTTCTGCAAATTTTATAAAAATAGAAGGCATCTGCAGGTTTGTCAATCATATGTTACACAAGAGAGAAGGAGGAAAAGGGGTCTCATGAGGAGACGTCCATTATTGTGACACCGTGCTTATCTGCATAGGAAAGAATCGCTTGATAATACCTGATGTCCTGTGTTATGTTTTTCATGAGAAAGCCTCCTTTGTGTGTGGCTTGTTTGCGTAGATAGAGCATAACGCAAATTGGCTTCCTCTTTTTATTTACTTGCGTACCATATCTATAGTATAGCCAAGCGCTATGAAGTTGAGATCCGCTTTAGGGAGGAATAACGCATGGACAACCGGATGGTGGAAGTATTAAACCGTATTCGCTTTGCAGAGAGATATCAAGCGCTCCGCATACAGTATTCTTTTGATCTAAAAGAGAGCTTTAAAAACTATGATAATCAGTATGTCTTGAAAATGCTTCAGGAGATAGGTTATACGGCTGCAAAATATAGGAAAAGAGAGAATTTTTTTCAAGCAAAAAAGAAGAGCAACATATACGAGTTTAGATACCATATATGGATTAAGTCTGGTATTGCTGAATTGATGTGGTACGCTATGAAGGATAATAAATATTATGAAGGGAGTACTTTTCCCAAATTTAGAATATGAACTGCTGAATTTGGAAAACTGAAACCACCTGCCAATATTCCGCAATTACGAGGATCTCCATGGAATTCTCACAACAGCATTTCAGATGTGCGAAGATATGACAACTGAGTTTTTGAACGTATACGGTGACTCCGCTTGAAAACACGCAAACGCCCCTCTTTACTCCTCTCGTCCCCCTCTCCTCTCTGCCGTCCCAGCTATCGCCGCCCCTGCCCAGCAGGAACAGCTCGTTCCGTCACGGGCGCGCAGGAAGAGGAGCGTCAGGAGGCTCGGTGAGGAGCGCGTATAATAAATTATAGGTTTGTCAATCATGTGTTACACCAGAGAAATGAGAAAGATTCTCACGAAGAGGTTTTCATTCTGTTGTAATCAAAAAAATAGAAAAAAATCCCCTTGACACAGAATCTCAGATGTAGTATCATACAATGACCTATTGACGTAAGTATGGGATTTGTGCGCCTTTTTTCAGGGGAGGACGCCGCGCAGTATGCTGTGCGGTTAGAAAGGACAAGAGAGCAAGGTACTCACATGGCTGCCTTGTTCTTTTTGTGTCTGTTCAATCCTGAGGACGGCGCTCAGATGCCAGAGGATATTCCAGCGAAAGGGTGACAGCGTTCATGTTCAATCCTGTGTCGGTCGGCCGTCGAACCCGCTACAGCTACGCGCGGATCAAAGAAGTGATGGAGATGCCGCATCTTCTTGACATCCAGCGCGAGAGCTATCGGTGGTTTCTCGAGGTGGGGCTTGCGGAGATTTTCCGCGACATCTCGCCAATTCAGGATTTCTCCGGGAATCTCATCCTTTCCTTTGAGTCGTTTGCGCTCGGTGAGCCGAAGTACGATCTCGACGAGTGCAAGGAGCGCGACGTGACGTACGCCGCGCCCCTGCGCGTCAACGTGCGCCTCGTGAACCGCGAGACGGGCGAGATCAAGGAGCAGGAGGTATTCATGGGCGATTTCCCGCTCATGACGGATACGGGGACGTTCATCATCAACGGCGCAGAGCGCGTTATCGTCAGCCAGCTCGTCCGCTCGCCCGGCACGTACTACGGTGTGGAAATCGATACGACGGGCAAGGAGCTCTTTAACGCGACGATGATCCCGAACCGCGGCGCGTGGATCGAGCTGGAGACGGATGCAAACGACATCGTCTCCGTGCGTATTGATCGTACGCGCAAGATGCCCGTGACCTATCTCATCCGCGCCCTCGGCTACGAGACGGACGCGGAGATTCGTGCGCTCTTCGGCGACGATCCGCGCATGCTCGCAACGATCGAGCGCGATACGGACGAGGTCAAGACGCGCAGCCGCGCGGTCATCGAGATCTACCGCCGTCTGCGTCCGGGTGAGCCCGCGAACGAGGACAATGCGCGTCAGCTTCTCGAGACGCTGTTCTTTGACCCGCGCCGCTACGACCTCGCAACGGTCGGCCGCTACAAGCTGACGAAGAAGCTCGGCTGGCGCCGTCGTCTGCTGGGCAAGGTGCTCGCGGAGCCCGTTGTGGACGTGGAGACGGGCGAGATCGTTTTCCCGAAGGGCGAGCCGATCACGCCTGCGATGGTGGATGCGGTCAGCGAGGAGCGCGAGACGGCGCTCTTCGGCGACGGCGAGCTCATCGCATTTCAGGTACAGAAGCCCGACGGCGAGATCTATCGGATGCTCTGTGCACCGACGCGCGACTATCAGTACCGCACGGTGACGCGCGAGGACATCATGGCGGCGATCAGCTACCTCCTCGGCCTCATGGACGGCTTTGGCAATACGGACGACATCGACCATCTCGGCAACCGCCGCGTGCGTGCCGTGGGCGAGCTGCTGCAGAACCAGTTCCGCATCGGTCTCTCACGCATGGAGCGCGTCGTGCGCGAGCGCATGTCGATCCAGGAGACGGAGAGCATCACGCCGCAGGGGCTCATCAATATCCGCCCCGTCGTGGCGGCGGTAAAGGAGTTCTTCGGCTCCTCGCAGCTCTCGCAGTTCATGGATCAGCACAACCCGCTCTCCGAGCTGACGCATAAGCGCCGTCTCTCGGCACTCGGCCCCGGCGGTCTCTCGCGCGAGCGCGCGGGCTTTGAGGTGCGCGACGTTCACAACTCGCACTATGGCCGCATGTGCCCGGTCGAGTCGCCGGAAGGGTCCGAACATCGGTCTCATCGGCTCGCTCGCCAACTATGCGCGCGTGAACCGTTTCGGCTTTATGGAGACGCCGTATCGCCGCGTGGACAAGGAACATCACCGCGTGACGGAGGATGTGCGCTACCTCACGGCGGACGAGGAGGACGATCTCATCATCGCGCAGGCGAATGAGCCGCTCGATGCGAATGAGTACTTTGTCAACGAGCGCGTGACGGCACGTTTCCACGAGGAGACGGGGCTGCATCCGCGCGAGCGTGTGGACTATATGGACGTGTCGCCGCGCCAGGTCTTCTCCATCGCGACGGCGATGATCCCGTTCCTCGAAAACGACGATGCGAACCGTGCCCTCATGGGTGCGAACATGCAGCGTCAGGCAGTGCCGCTCCTGCGGACGCAGGCGCCGCTCGTCGGTACGGGCATGGAGTACAAGGCGGCGTGCGACTCGGGCGTTATGGTGCTCGCGAAGCACGGCGGCGAGGTCACGGACGTTACGGCAGATGCGATCACCGTCCGCTCGGACGAGGGCGCATTTGATACCTATAAACTGCAGAAATTCATCCGCTCGAACCAGGCGACCTGCATCAACCAAAAGCCGCTCGTCTACGCGGGCGACCGCGTGACGGAGGGGCAGCCCATCGCCGACGGTCCCTCGACGGACAACGGCGAGCTCGCTCTCGGCTACAATATTATTGTCGCCTATATGCCGTGGGAAGGCTACAACTACGAGGACGCCATCCTCCTCAGCGAGAATCTCGTCAAGCGCGATCTCTACACCTCGATCCACATCGAGGAGTATGAGTGCGATGCGCGCGACACGAAGCTCGGTCCCGAGGAGATCACGCGCGATATCCCGAATGTGGCGGAGGAAGCCCTCAAGGATCTCGACGAGGACGGCATCATCTCCATCGGCGCGGACGTGCGCCCCTGGCGATATCCTCGTCGGCAAGGTCACGCCCAAGGGCGAGACGGAGCTGACGGCAGAGGAACGCCTGCTGCGCGCGATCTTCGGCGAGAAGGCGCGCGAGGTGCGCGATACCTCGCTGCGCGTACCGCACGGCGAGGCGGGTAAGATCATCGACGTGAAGATCTTTACCCGTGAGAACAACGACGAACTGCCGCCCGGCGTCAACCGCCTCGTGCGCGTCTATATCGCACAGAAGCGCAAGATCTCGGTCGGTGACAAGATGTCCGGTCGTCACGGGAACAAGGGTGTCGTCTCGCGCATCATGCGCCAGGAGGACATGCCGTTCCTGCCGGACGGCACGCCGGTCGATATCGTGCTGAACCCGCTCGGCGTTCCGTCGCGTATGAACATCGGTCAGGTCCTAGAGACGCATCTTGGCATGGCGTGCCGCGTTCTCGGTCAGCGCATCAAGGACGGCGATCCGACGGTGGAGAGCGACCTCCGCGCGGCGGGCTATGATTTTCGATAAAAACGGGATGCCCGTGCCCGACGTGGCCGGTATCCACATCGCGACCCCGGTCTTTGACGGCGCGGGGGACGACGACGTATTCGGCACGATCCGCGCGGCGGGACTTCCCTCCGACGGCAAGACCGTGCTCTACGACGGCCGCACGGGCGAGCCGTTCGAGAATCGCGTCACGGTTGGCTGCGTCTACATGCTGAAGCTGCATCATCTGGTTGACGACAAGATTCATGCGCGCTCCACGGGGCCGTACTCGCTCGTCACGCAGCAGCCGCTCGGCGGCAAGGCGCAGTTCGGCGGGCAGCGTTTCGGCGAGATGGAGGTCTGGGCACTCGAGGCATACGGCGCGGCGTACACACTGCAGGAGATCCTGACGGTGAAGTCCGACGACGTGGTCGGCCGTGTCAAGGCATACGAATCCATCGTCAAGGGGACAATATCCCCGAGCCGGGCGTACCCGAGTCGTTTAAGGTGCTCATCAAGGAGCTGCAGGCGATCGGCCTCGACATCAAGGTGCTCAACGAGGACGCGAAGGAAATCGCGATCCGCGACGAGGAGGACGAGGACATCAACGAAAAGGCGCGTTCCCTCGACCTCGATGTGGAGGGCGTGGACGAGAACGGTGCCGCGCCGCCGCCTCCTGCGGATGACTACGAGGAGAGCGCAGAGGCGGAGGAGTCTGCGGATGAGGATCTCATCGCTGACCTCGGCGCCGACGAGGACCTCGCGGCGGACGACATGGATGCGATTCTCCATGGCGGACTGGACGACATCGACAATCCTCATGAGGACGATCTATAAGGAAGGGAGTGGCAGCTGTTGCTGGATGTAAACAATTTTGACTCGATGCGGATCGGACTCGCTTCTCCCGATAAAATTCGTGCATGGTCGCACGGCGAGGTAAAAAAGCCGGAGACCATCAACTATCGTACCTTGAAGCCCGAGCGTGACGGCCTCTTCTGCGAGCGCATCTTTGGACCGACACGCGACTGGGAGTGCCACTGCGGAAAGTACAAGCGCATCCGCTACAAAGGCGTTGTCTGCGACCGCTGCGGCGTCGAGGTGACGCGCGCAAAGGTGCGCCGCGAGCGCATGGGGCATATCGAGCTCGCCGCACCCGTCTCGCATATCTGGTACTTCAAGGGCATTCCGAGCCGCATGGGACTCATCCTCGATGTCTCCCCGCGTTCGCTTGAAAAAGTGCTCTACTTCGCCTACTACATCGTCCTCGATGCGGGCGAAACCGATCTGAAGAAAAAGGAACTGCTCTCCGAGCGCGAGTATCACGATGCGCTCGAAAAGTATGGCAATACCTTCCGCGTCGGCATGGGCGCGGAGGCGATCAAGGAGCTCCTTGAGGAGCTGGATCTTGAGCAGATGAGCGCACAGCTGAAAAAAACGACGTGCGGACGACCTCCGGACAGAAGAAGGTGCGTGCCATCCGCCGCCTCGAGGTGGTTGAGGCATTCCGCAAGTCCGGCAATCAGCCTTCGTGGATGATCATGGACGTCGTGCCCGTCATTCCGCCTGACCTGCGCCCCATGGTGCAGCTCGACGGCGGACGCTTTGCGACCTCTGATCTCAACGACCTCTACCGCCGTGTCATCAACCGCAACAACCGCCTGCGCCGCCTGCTCGACCTCGGTGCGCCCGACATCATCGTGCGCAACGAGAAGCGCATGCTGCAGGAGGCGGTGGACGCGCTCATCGACAATGGCCGCCGCGGCCGCCCCGTCACAGGACCTGGCAACCGTGCGCTGAAGTCGCTCTCGGATATGCTCAAGGGCAAGCAGGGGCGCTTCCGTCAGAACCTCCTCGGCAAGCGTGTCGACTACTCGGGACGCTCCGTTATCGTCGTCGGCCCGGAGCTGAAGCTCCACCAGTGCGGCCTGCCGAAGGAAATGGCACTCGAGCTCTTCAAGCCCTTTGTCATGAAAAAACTGCAGGCGGACGGCGCTGCCCACAACATCAAGTCGGCAAAGCGCATGGTCGAGCGCGCACGCCCCGAGGTCTGGGACGTGCTCGAGGATGTCATCAAGGAGCATCCCGTGCTCCTCAACCGTGCACCGACACTGCACCGTCTGGGCATCCAGGCCTTTGAGCCGGTGCTCACCGAGGGGCGTGCTCTGAAGCTGCATCCGCTCGCGTGTACGGCATACAACGCGGACTTTGACGGCGACCAGATGGCCATCCATCTGCCGCTCTCGGCGGAGGCTCAGACGGAGGCGCGCGTCCTCATGCTCGCCGCAAACCACATCCTCGCGCCGAAGGACGGCAAGCCCATCATCGTCCCCTCGCAGGACATGGTGCTCGGCTCGTACTACCTCACGAAAGCTGAAGCCCGGCGCAAAGGGCGAGGGCAAGGCGTTCACGGGCATCGCCGAGGCACTCCTCGCGTATCAGGAAAAGGTGCTCGACCTGCAGGCGGAGATCCGCGTGCAGATCGCGGGCTACGGCCTCGTCCGCAGCTCGCTCGGCCGCCTCATCTTCAACGAGATTCTGCCCGAGGAGCTGCGCCACTACACGCAGGATGCGGAGACCGGCGAGTGGCGTCTCGGCGTCCTCATGAACAAGAAGGAGCTCGGCAAGCTCGTCGCGAACTGCTACGATCATTTCGGCGCGACTAAGACCGCTGAGGTCATCGACAACGTGAAGAACCTCGGCTACCACTACGCCTGCATTGCGGGCATGACGGTCGCCGTCTCCGACGTCATCGTGCCGCCGAAGAAAAAGGAAATCATCGCGGACACGCAGGCGAAGGTCAACAAGGTCGAGCGTCAGTTCTCGCGTGGTCTCATCACCGAGGACGAGCGCTATAAGAAGGTCGTCCAGCTCTGGACACAGGCGACGGACGACGTCGCGGACGCCATGATGGACAACATGGATCCCTTTAACCCCATCTTTATGATGGCGGACTCGGGCGCTCGAGGCAACAAGCAGCAGATGCGTCAGCTCGCGGGCATGCGCGGACTCATGGCTGACCCCTCGGGTAAGATCATCGACCTGCCGATCACGGCGAACTTCCGTGAGGGCCTGTCCGTTTCCGACTACTTCATCTCCTCGCATGGTGCGCGCAAGGGTCTTGCCGATACGGCACTCCGTACGGCGGACTCGGGCTACCTCACGCGCCGTCTCGTCGACGTGGCACAGGATGTCATCGTCCGCGAGGAGGACTGTGACGTCTCTGCGATCAACCTCCTGCAGGTGCGTGCGCGCATGGCAGAGTCTGCGTTTGACGCACTCGAACTCCTCGTCGACAGCCTCATGGGACGCCTCCTCGCGGCGGCGATCTATGACCCTGAGACGAAGGAGATCCTCTACCCGCAGGATACGACGCTCGACGACGAGGTCCTCGAGACCATCGGCGAACGCGACATCCGCGAGATCATGGTGCGCGGCTCCTCCGTCAACGCGGAGGGCGCGGTCAGCAACGCCATGGTCACGGAGAGCATCACGCTCGGCGAGCCGGATGCGAGAAAGCGCAAGAAGGCACACGCTGCCATCGTGCGCGAGCTCAGCGGCAAGGAAGTCGTGCGCGAGGCTGCCCTCGACGACGGCACTGTCCTCGCAGAGGAGGGCACGATCCTCACCGACAAAATGGTCGAGACGATCCTCTCCTCCGAGCTCCATGAGATTCACATCCGCAACAACAACGTGCGCGGCATCGAGGTCGAGGCCATCATGGAGGGCGCGGGCGTCATCGAGTCGCTCGCCGACCGCATCGTCGGCCGCGTGCTCGCCGAGGACATCGTGGATGAGGCAACGGGCGAAACCATTGCCCACATCAACGACTCCGTCGACGAGGCTCTCGCCAAGCGCATCGAGGGCGTCCGAAAGCGCGTCTCCATCCGCAGCGTCCTCACGTGCAAGTCGCAGTTCGGCGTCTGCATGAAGTGCTACGGCCGCGACCTCGCCAATCAGGCGGAGGTCGAGATCGGCGAGGCAGTCGGCATCATTGCCGCACAGTCCATCGGCGAGCCGGGCACACAGCTCACCATGCGTACCTTTCCACTCGGGCGGTGTCGCAGGTGACGACATCACACAGGGTCTCCCGCGCGTCGAGGAGCTCTTCGAGGCGCGCAAGCCCAAGCACAACGCCATCATCGCAGAGAACGAGGGTGTTGTTGCCATCGACGACACGGGCAAGGGATGCGCACGGTCACAATCACGCCCGAGGGCGGCGTACCGCGTGAGTACTCTGTGCCGTTTGGCGCGCGCATGGCCGCGCGTGACGGCATGGTCATGAAGCCCGGTGACAAGATCACTGAGGGCTCCGTGAACCCGCATGACATCCTGCGCGTCTGCGGCCTGCAGGCGACCCAGCGCTACCTCGTCTACGAGGTGCAGAAGGTCTACAAATCGCAGGGCGTTGAGATCAACGACAAGCACATCGAGGTCATGGTGCGGCAGATGCTGCACAAGGTCAAGATCGAGGAGGCCGGAACCACCGACTTCCTCCCGGGCGAGTACATCGAGATCAACGCATTCGAGGCGGCGAACACCAAGGCGATCGAGGAGGACGGCGAGCCCGCTGTGGCAAAGCCCATCCTGCTCGGCATCACGAAGGCGTCGCTCGCCACGGATTCCTTCCTCTCGGCGGCGTCCTTCCAGGAGACCACGCGCGTTCTCACCGACGCCGCGATCAAGGGCAAGATCGACCCGCTCGTCGGCCTCAAGGAAAACGTCATCATCGGCAAACTCATCCCGGCCGGTACGGGCATGACCCGTTACCGCCACCTCGAGATCGTCGACCACGCACCGCAGCCGGTGCCTGAGCCGCCCGAACCCGAGGCGCCCGCCGAGGAGCCCGTCGAAGAAGTCGACCTCTCACGGCTGGAGAAGCTGAGCAGCTGATCTGGGCGTATATGTATAAAGGGATTACAGCACAGAAGCCCATGTGCTGTAATCCCTTTTTGTCGACTGAATAGAATCCAGAAGGTTGACGACATACATTTTTCTGTGTAGAATACGATCATATAAGAAAGAAGGCGTTCATTTTATGATAGCTGATTCATTTTTTTCCATTCGGAATACCACGCGGATGGCGCTCTGCATTGCGCTGATCTGTGTGAGTGCCTATATTGCCATTCCCGTCCCCTTCATGGCACCTCTGACGATGCAGACTTTCGTCATGTGCCTCGCGGCACTTGTTCTGACCCCACGTCAGACGGCAGTCGTGCTCATTGGCTATACACTGATCGGCGCGATTGGGCTGCCCGTCTTTGCGGGCGGTGTCGGTGGCCTCGGCATCATCATGGGACCGCGCGGCGGCTTTTTCATTGGCTTTCTTATCGCCTATACACTGATGAGCCTCCTCAAGGGGCATACGCCCTCCTTTCCGCGCTATGCTCTTGTCGGTACACTCATCAGCGTGCCCATCACGTATCTCTTTGCAACACTGTGGCTGACCATTCTTTTTGGCGATAAATTCGTTGGCATCAGCGCCGCCTTTATGGCACTCGTCCAGTTTATTCCAGGGGATCTCATCAAAGCCGTTGCCGCAGCGGCACTCGGCGTGACACTGAATCGTCGCCTTCGTTTTTTCTAAAAAGATCATACGAAAAGAAACTGCCATAGATCAATAAGATCTATGGCAGTTTCTTCTTCTATTGGGAGGATCGGATCAGGCCTCGTCTTTCGGTACCATATCCTCATCCTTGAGGGTGCCTGCACGCGCACGGTCGGCAAACTCCGCCGTCGCGGTAAAGAGCACGTCGGTCGAGCTGTTGAGCGCAGTCTCACAGGAGTCCTGCAGCACGCCGATGATGAAGCCGACGCCGACGACCTGCATCGCAATGTCATTGCTGATGCCGAACGAGGAACAGGCAACGGGGATGAGGAGCAGCGAGCCGCCCGCAACGCCCGAGGCACCGCACGCGCCGACGGTGGCGACAAGGCAGAGCAGGAGTGCCGTCGGCAGATCGACCGTAATGTTCAGCGTATGAGCTGCTGCGAGGGAGAGCACGGCAATCGTGATTGCTGCGCCGCTCATGTTGATCGTCGCGCCGAGCGGAATGGAGATGGAGTAGACGTCCGGGTTCAGTCCGAGACGCTTGCACAGCTGCATATTGACGGGGATATTCGCCGCCGAGCTGCGCGTAAAGAACGCGTAGATGCCGCTCTCACGCAGCGTCGCGATAACGAGCGGGAACGGGTTGCGGCGAATGTGCAGCCAGACGATGATCGGGTTCATGATGAGCGCGACAGAGAAGAATGCTCCGAGGAGGACGGCGAGCAGATGCAGATAGCTGATGATCGCATCCGTGCCGTTCGTGCCGACCGCGTCCGCCACGAGTCCCATGATGCCGAACGGGGCAAAAGCGGATGACCCAGAGGACGATCTGCGTCATGACAACGGCAAAGTCACGCACGGTGTTCTTTGTCGTTGCATTTGCCTTCTGCAGGGCGACGCCTGCAAGGATACTCCACGCGAGGATGCCGATGTAGTTCGCGTTCGCAATGGCGTGGAGCGGGTTGTCAACGACGTTGAGGATCAGGTTGTGAATGACCTCGACGATGCCGCTCGGCGGCGTGACCGACGCCTCTGCCACGACGAGGTGGAGAGACGAGGGGAAGGCGAACGAGAACGCCACGGCGACGATGGACGCGAGGAACGTCGCGATGACGTAGAGGCGCACGATGGGCTTGAGCGCTGAGCCCGAGCCGACCGTGCGCTGCGCCATGGCATTCATGACGAGCACAAAGACGAGGATCGGTGCGACGCCTTTCAGGGCACGCACGAACACGTCGCCGAGCACGGCGACGAGCGGAATCGCGGCAGGCGCATAGAGCGCGATGAGGATACCGATGATGAGTCCGACCGCGATGAGCTTGATGAGCGCCGTCTCACGGTACTTGCGGCTGATACTTCTGAGCAAAAAATCTCCTCCTTAGGGAATCGATGATGGGATATAAAAAAACATCCATTATTATAACAGAAGGGGCGTGTCTTGTCACGCCCCTGTCAACGTCAGACCTACTGTATTCTCATTGGGCTTGTGCATGCCGCATTATGGACGGGGCTCCTCCCCCTCCTCCTGCCGCAGCTCCTCGATGTACCGCGCCACGGCATCCTGCCACGGGGGCAGGCGATGGAATCCCGCCGCATCGAGGCTCTGTTTGCTGAGGCGCGAGTTCAGCGGGCGCACCGCCTTCGTCGGATAGCTGTGCGTGGGCACGGAGGTGACGCGCACCGTCTTCCCTGCCGCGCGGAAGATCTCGGCGGCAAACTGCGCCCACGAGCAGAATCCCTCATTGGTCGCATGGTAGATTCCGTACTTCTCCGATGTGATCATCTCGGCAAGCAGCGGCGCAAGGTCATGTGTGTAGGTCGGCGAGCCGACCTGATCGCCGACGACGGAGAGACTCTTGTGCTCCTGCGCGAGATTCAGCATGGTCTTGACAAAGTTCTTGCCGTGGACGCCGAACACCCATGAAATGCGGACGATAAAGTACTGGGAGAGATGCGCCATGACCGCCTCCTCGCCCATGAGCTTCGATGCGCCGTAGACGTTGCGCGGGTCCCGTCATATCATCCGTCTCATACGGCGTCGTGCCTGTCCCGGGGAAAACGTAGTCCGTACTGATGTAGAGGAGCCTGATCCTGCGTTCCGCGGCAAGGCGTGCGAGAATCTCCGTCCCCGCCGCATTGATGAGACGGCAGCGGGCAGGCTCGTCCTCCGCCTTGTCCACGGCGGTGTATGCGGCCGCATGGAGGATAGCGTCCGGCTCGGTCGCCTCAATGACGGCACGCATGACGTTCTCGTCCGACAGCGGAAAGAGCTCCGAGGAGACGCCGTGTACCTCGTGTCCGCGCGCACGAAACTCCTTCACGCAGTCATAGCCGAGCTGCCCCGTCGCTCCTGTGATGAGGATTTTCATCGCAATCCGTCCTTTCTTTTCCATGCGTATTATCCGTGCTTCCTGTCCCTCTGCTTACTCTTATTGTATCACAAAGGCGCCGCCCATGGGCGGCGCCTTTTCAGTATACACTATGCACGTTTATTGCTGATGGTAGGGATGGTTAGTGTAATGGTCGTCCCTTCTCCCTCTGCACTCGTCAGCGCAATGTGAATGTTATGCTGATCAGCGATCCAGCGCGCGATCGAGAGACCAAGTCCCGAGCCGCCCGTCTCCTTCGTTCGTGAGGAGTCTACACGATAGAAGCGGTCGAAGATGTGTGCCTGGTGTTCCTTGGCAATGCCAATGCCGTCATCCGAGAGTGTTACAGTGACGGATTTTCCGTCATCGGAGAGGGCGGACGCAACGCGAATATGACCGCCCGGCGGTGTGTACTTTCGGCTGTTCTCGAGGAAGATGCGGAAGAGTTGGCGCAGGAGGACAGGATCAGCGTTGACCACCGCCTCGTCATTCTTTGCTAGAGTCACTTCGTGCGAGCTGGTCACCATCTGCATCTTTTCCATCGTGTCGGCGAGAATCTCCGTGAGAAGCACAGACTCCTTGTGCACGGCCTGGCGTTTTTGGTCGGCACGTGCGAGGAAGAGCAGTTTTTCGATGAGCTGCTGCATATTCTCTGCCTCTGAACGAACGGCTGTGATGCCCTCCTCGAGGATTTCCTTGTCCTCGCGTCCCCAGCGCGAGAGCATATCGGAGTAACCTAGGATGACCGTCAGCGGCGTGCGCAGCTCATGGGAGGCATCCGAGACAAACCTCTGCTGCTGGACAAATCCCTCCTGCAGTCGCTCAAGCATCCGATTGAATGTACGCGCCAGCTCCGAGAGCTCATCGCGTGCGCGTGGGATCGTGAGGCGCTGCCCGAGTCGTTCCACCTCAATACTGCCCGCTGTCCGTGTAATTGCGCGAATCGGGTTAAGGATGCGCGTACTGATGAAATGTCCTGCAATCAGGGCGAGCACAAAACAGATCGCGACGGTGTAGAAGAGCAGGCGCTGCAGTGAGTAGAAGAAATCCTTTTCTGTCGTAATCGTACGGAAAAAATGAATCCGATAGGTGACGCCGCCATACTCGATTGTACGCTGGGCATGATAGACCGATCCGTTGTGGAACTCGGAAACCTCCATCTCGGGATTAGCCCAGAATGGCGTCGGCACGCGCCCCTGCTCAATCGCCGCATTCGATGGGAAGTGTGGATCTGTATCGAGAACAACCCGCCCCGCATCGTCCGTGATCCGCACGATCACGCCGGGAATCACGGGGCCCTCGAACCAGAACTTCGCCTCAGCCGCATTTCCGCTCTCGATGTTGTTCATCACATGACGGATACTGCGGTCGAGATCAACCTCTGCCTGTCGATAAAAAAAGATGTATGCACCCATCCCCAGAATCGTCGTCGAAAGAATGAGTACGAAAAAGAGGATGGCGGCATACATCAACGTGATCTTAGTCGAGATGCGGATATAGAGATGACGATCAGACCAGCGGGCAAATCTCTTCCTAATCGCGGACCACATAGCCGACGCCCCGCACCGTATAAATGTATTTCTTATGGAAGCGGTCGTCCAGTTTTGCGCGCAGATAGCGGATATAGACATCGACGACGTTGGTCTCGCCCGTGTAGTCGAAGCCCCATACCTCCTGTAGAATTTGATCGCGTGTCAGCACCGTACGCTTGTTGCGCAGGAGGTACTCCAGGAGGTCATACTCGCGCTTTGTGAGCGCGACCGTCTCCCCGTCCACCTGCACCTCGTAGCGTGAGAGGAACATGATGAGGTTCTTCACCGTCAGACGGTCGGACGCATCGTCCGTCGATATATCGCGGCGGCGGAGCGCATTGCGGATACGCGCAATCAGCTCAGGCACGGCGAATGGCTTCGTGATGTAGTCATCCGCACCGATGTCGAGCCCCTCAACCCTGTCCTCGATGGCATCGCGTGCTGTCAGCATGATAATGGGCACATTTGACACTGTGCGCACGCGGCGGCAGATCTCGATGCCATCCATGCCCGGCAGCATCACATCGAGCAATATAATATCAAAGTTCTCCTGAATAATGCGCTCGTAGGCACGTGTTCCGTTGCCTTCGATTTCAGCGGAAAATCCCTCATGATCCAGCTCCATCTGCAAAAAACGAGCGATGCGCGTCTCATCTTCTACGATGAGGACATGTGTTTTTTCATCCATAATACAGCACCTCTATTACATCCCTTAACGATGCTATTACTATATATGAACAAAAGAAAAATGAAAAGGCAAAAAAGTAAAATATAATCGAACTTTTAAGGAAGCACAGATAAATTCAGCGAGTTCCTCTTGAAACGTTTTTGCCCGACAGCAATGGCAGATCAATCCTGCGGATTCTGTTTCTTCATACTTGACAACGCACACTCTGTCCCGTATAAAGAAGGCATATAAGGACGACAGGGAGGCAGAATAACGTGAACGAAAATGGACGGCTCTATCTCTGTGCAACGCCCATCGGCAACCTCGGCGACATCACCTACCGCGCCGTTGAGCTGCTGCGCACGGCGGATCTCATCGCCGCCGAGGACACGCGCCATACGCGCGGGCTCCTCGCGCACTATGACATCCATACCCCCATGACCAGCTACCATGAGCACAACAAGGACCGTAAGGGCCCCGAACTCATTGCACGGATGCAGGCAGGTGAGACCATCGTCTGCGTCAGTGACGCGGGGCTCCCCGGCATCGCCGACCCGGGCGGGGATCTCGCGCGCCGCGCCATCGCAGAGGGCATCCCCGTCACCCCGCTGCCGGGCGCGAACGCCGCACTCTCCGCACTCATCTGCGCAGGACTTTCGCTTGAGGGATTCACCTTCGTCGGCTTTCTCCCGCGCAAGGAAAAGAAACGGCGCGAACTGCTGGCACGCGTCGCCGCCTATCCCGAGACGCTCATCTTCTACGAGGCGCCGCACCGTTTGTGTGAGACGCTCGATGCTCTCACAGAGTACCTCGGCAGAGCACGGCAGGCATGCGCCGCACGCGAACTGACGAAGAAGTTCGAGGAGTTTCGCCGTGCGCCGCTCGGCGAGCTCTCAGACTACTACCGGGAGAACGAGCCGCGCGGCGAATTCGTGATCGTCGTCGCGGGCGCGGACGAGAATGCTGCGGCGGATGACGGGGAGGAGATGTCCCTCATAGAGCACTATGCAGCACATATCGCCGCAGGGCTCGACAAGAAGGAAGCCATGCGCCGCACCGCACAGGAACGCGGCATCTCACGGCGGGATGTGTATCAGGCCGTGCTGGGGGAGAAGCTATGCGATACATGAATCTGTATTTAAGCGCATCAATACCGCAGTTGGAGACCTTTCTCGCCGTGAAAAAGGTCATCGACGAATGGGATCCTCTGCATTTGTTTCCGTGTGCGCCGCTGGACGAATATGAGAAATGAAGTTCACTTAATCTGCAAGCGGCTGGAGGCATGTCCGCCGTGGCGGGATACCCCTGCTCTTGACGAGTTGGCAGGGTTTATTGGCTATGTCTGCTGTGAGTGCAATCACTATCCTCGCGGTTGGGCAGTGTATCGGGCGGTTGCAGACAAGGTCATTCACGCGGTAAAAAATGCCCCCGCTTGACCATACCAATACAGTTCTCTCTATATATGAACACCGCCGCAGTTGTCACCCCGCACACTCTGTGCTACTATATATAGGAAATTATATCGAAACGAGGCATGATTTATGAGCGAAAAGACTCCATTTTACATTACAACCCCCATCTACTACCCGAGTGCGAAGCTGCACATCGGTCACGCCTACTGCACGACGGTCGCGGATACCATTGCGCGCTACAAGCGGCTCGCAGGCTTCGACGTGTTCTTTCTGACCGGCTCGGATGAGCACGGGCAGAAGATCCAGCAGGCAGCGGAGAAGGAGGGCATCACGCCCATCCAGTACGTCGACCGCATTGTTGCGAGCTTTCAGGAGCTGTGGCGGCTGCTCGGCATCTCCTACGATGACTTCATCCGTACGACGCAGCCGCGCCACCATGAGCTCGTGCAGGACATCTTCCAGCGCATCTACGATCAGGGCGACATCTACAAGGGCGCGTACACGGGGCTCTACTGCACACCGTGTGAGAGCTACTGGACGAAGCTGCAGCTCGACGAGAACGGCTGCTGCCCCGACTGCCACCGCCCCGTGCAGGAGGTCTCCGAGGAGGCGTACTTCTTCCGCATGAGCAAGTATGCGGATCGTCTGCTCGCCTACATCAACGAGCATCCTGACTTCATCCAGCCCGTCTCGCGCCGCAACGAGATGATCGCCTTCATCGAGCAGGGGCTGGAGGATCTGTGCGTCTCGCGCACCTCGTTCGACTGGGGCATCCCCGTGCCGTTCGACCCGAAACACGTCGTCTACGTCTGGTTCGACGCGCTCACGAACTATCTCACGCCGATCGGCTACCTCACGACAAGGAAATGTTCCATAAATATTGGCCGGCGGACGTGCATCTCGTCGGCAAGGAAATCGTGCGCTTTCACACGATCATCTGGGGCTGTATGCTCATGGCGCTCGGACTTGACCTGCCGAAAAAGTCTACGGGCACGGCTGGCTCATCGTCAACGGCGCAAAGATGTCGAAGTCGGTCGGCAACGTCGTCGACCCCGTCGCCCTCATCGAGGAGTTCGGCGCGGACGCTATCCGCTACTTCCTCCTGCGCGAGATCGCACTCGGACAGGACGGCAACATCTCGCGCGACGCGCTCATCGGGCGCATCAACTCCGATCTGGCGAACGATCTCGGCAACCTGCTTCACCGTACGCTCTCCATGGCGAAAAAATATCGGAAGGGCGTTATCACGAAGGGCGCAGGACATACGGACTTCGACGCGCCACTCGAAACGATGGCGACGGCGACGGTGCGCGACTATACGGAGCAGATGGACGCGATGGAACTCTCCGCCGCAGTAAAGACCGTCTGGGCGCTGATCTCGCGCACGAACAAGTACATCGACGAGACCGCCCCGTGGACGCTCGCCAAAGACGAAGCGAAGGCGGCAGAGCTGGACTCTGTGCTCTATCACCTCGTCGAGACGCTGCACATCGTCAGCGTCCTCATCACGCCGTTCATGCCGACGACGGCACGACGCATCCACGAGCAGCTCGGCTTTTACGTCAGACTATGACGCCGTACAGCTGGCGGACATCGCCGCATGGGGCACGACACCCTGACGGACATACGGTCGGCACGGCAGAGCAGCTCTTCCCGCGCATCGAGGTCGAGAAGGCATGACGCTCATCGACACGCACGCCCACCTCTACGATGAAAAATTCGACGATGACCGCATCGACGTGATCGCGCGCGCGCGTGAGGCGGGGGTAACGAAGATCATCAGCATGGGCGACACGATGGCGGCATCCGCACAGGTGGTGCAGGATGCGGAGGAACATCCCGCACTCTACGCCGCCGTCGGCATCCATCCCGAGAGCGCGTGTGTGCTGACGGACGAAATGCGCCGTCAGCTCCTCACATGGGCCCAGCATCCGAAGGTCGTCGCCATCGGCGAGATCGGACTCGACTACTACTGGGAAAAAGGACGCATCACGCCGCGCGCTGCAGCGTGACCTCTTTGCAGCGCAGCTTGACCTCGCACGCGAGGCGGGGACTTCCGTCTGCATCCATGACCGTGAGGCGCACGGTGACACGCTCGCCATGCTGCGCCCGAGGGTGCGGGGCTCACGGGCGTCCTCCACTGCTACTCGGGCAGTCTCGAGATGGCGCGCGAACTGTGGAAAGATGGGCTGCTGCATCGGCATCGACGGGCCGCTCACGTACAAGAACGCGGCGAAGCTGCCCGACATCGTCCGCGAGGCTCCGGCAGACAAACTCCTCGTCGAGACGGACTGCCCCTACCTCGCTCCCGTCCCCCTGCGCGGCAAGCGCAACGAGCCTGCCTATGTCACGCATATCGCCGCCAAGATCGCCGAGATCCGCGGCGAGACCATCGAGGACGTCGCACGCTATACGACAGAGAACGCAGAGCGGCTCTATCCGAAGCTGATTAATTCATATTCAGCGAAAACTCATCTAATCGCACGATAAAGAAGAACTGCCGTTGTAACACGACAGTTCTTCTTTTTCAAGCAGCCTAGAGTGACTTTTGTATTCCCGTTATGCGTTAAGCAGCTCCTTTACCTGTTTTAACGCTTTCGGGTAATCTGCTGTTTGGAAATTCGTGACATCGATTTCTAACAGGTCGCCCATTTCAAATCCCGTGTAATTGCGATCCATACATCGTGCACGAAACACCTCAAAGGAATCGAGATCATCTGCCGTGCTTCGATCCGGTTCAGGATCATTTTTGTGATAATGGGAGAATATGTGACCTCTATGTCAGGGAGATATCCAAATCCCGCTCCCTCTGACGCTGAAACAGGAGCTCGAGCGAGGCCTTTAGGCGGATTGTGATAATACGATAACCATAGCACTCCGTCAGCGTTTGCAGTTTGGATTTCTGCTTGTAGCTGAAGGGTAATCCGACATGAAACATGCCCTCCCTCCTGCATGACCAGTGCTAATTCGGCGTAGTATTCGTCCCATGCCTGGTCAGTTAGACGGGCTTTTTCTGTGAGATTGTCAAAACCCACACGGTCAAATAACTTTTCCCGGATATCGTCAGGTGATACCAGTTTAATGTACGGGACAGCCTCCATCAGCATATGCCCAAAAATAAGATTTTCCTGTCCCAGGCGGACCGGCAAGCAATATTGAGGTCTTTTTCACTTCGATTCACCTATTCACGTATTGAGGAATATCGCTATCTTCTTTTTGATACTTTCCTTTACCATGTCGTTGCACGGTATGATATTCTTTCGAAGTGAGGTATTTACCTTGGTCTGGGCAAACATCTCTTGTGCTTTTTCCGTCCACCCAACAAGCAATTCTGTTCCAACGTTAAATTTTCGGACGCCGTAGTTCGTGCATTGATGAATATCCTCTTCCTTTACCCCGGTTCCCCCATGAATGACAAGCGGTGCCGGCACTACCTCTCCTAATGTTTTCAACAGTGGAAAATTCAACTCTGTTTTCGACTTGTATTGTCCATGGTTCGTGCCAACGCCAACAGCCAAGGCATCGACGTGCGTTTCTTTCACGAATGTTTTTGCCGCATCGGGGTTTGTATATTTTTTATCATTTTCCGATACGGATATGCCTTCCTCTGTCCCTCCGATCGTTCCCAGTTCACCTTCGATCGATACCCCATGTGCATGTGCATACTCTGCTACAGTACGTGTTTGCATTACATTTTCTTTGAATGGCAATGCTGAGCCATCAAACATCACCGAGCTATAGCCAGCCTCAATCGCAGTTCGAATATCATTGAACTTTGTCGCATGATCCAAATGGAGTGCAACATCCACGCTCTCGTGTTCTGCAAGATGCTTGCATACCGCGACGATGACCCCATATCCGATATATTCGGCTGTTCCCGCACTTGTCTGAATAATGATGGGGGCTCCCATGTCTTTCGCTGCCATGATCATGGGCGGGAGCATTTCCAAATTATGCATATTGAACGATCCAACCGTATAGTTGAATTTCTCAGCCTTTTCCAGCAGTTCCTTTAATGTCTTGTACATCTTACGTTCATCCTTTCTGTTTTTTAGTTTAGCTCAAACTAGAACGCATAATACTCTTGTTTGTAGCCATGAGATCATCCAGCTTGTGCAAGTAATATTGGATTTTTTCATCCTCACCTTGTTTTGCGGCTTCTTTTCGCATCTGATTGTAAAGTGCCATGAGTTCTGTACATGCTTCTCCGAAAGCTTTGGTTTCTTCCATGCTCTTTTCATAGTATCGGATGGACTCCAGTGGCTCACCGCAGGTTTTGTAGAGTGCGCCGATACGATTTAGACAGGAAATTCTTTCCTCCCCTGTTGCCATTTCAAGCGATGCTCGCAGTGATTCTATCTCACTTTTAATTGTGCTCTTTTCTTGCTCAGATGGCGCGTTGGTATTCTCACAGGTGGGATCTTTTTTCTCTTTCTTTTTCCAGAAAAACATGTCGTCATCTCCTTAGAAAAGCTGCATAATGGGGAGGATGATCCAGTCGTAAATCAGAGCCGCGAGATCGTGTCAACGTCAGTCGCCGTGGCATTGACGAAACCTAATGTATCAAAAATGCCAACAAGCAGCGCAGGGAGGAGCGTAATGAAGATACCATGAACGATCCCACCGATAATAGCACCGCGTTTTCCACCCATAGCATTACCAAAAATGCCGGCAGTCCCTCCCGCAAAGAAATTCGTCAACATGCCTGGAAGAATCGTGGCAAGGCCAAATACCGGAAGCAAGAGCATTGCGATAATCGTGCCAATTGTCGTTGTTACAAATCCGATGATGACTGCATTTGGAGAGAACGGAAAGAGCACAGGGCAGTCAAGCGCAGGAATCGAGTCAGGCACAATTTTCATGGCAATGCCACGGAACGCGGGACAATCTCGCCTAAAATCAAACGAACACCTGCGAGGAGGACATAAACACCTACAACGAACTGAATTGCCTGCATGAACGCATGAACAATATAATTTGTATTGCCAGCAAGTGGTTGACAGAATACTTCCCCTGCAAAAGCAGCTGTAATAACATAGAGCGGAACCATGACAACCATAACCGAAAGATATGTGTCCTGCAAAAATTCGAAGGCCTTTGGGAGTTCGATCTTCTCAACTGATTTCTCGGGATCACCGACGAGTTTCGCCACGCCTGCCTCTACAAGATAGCCAATCGTGCAGAAATGGCCTAGGGCAATATCGTTATTTCCTGTGATGCGACGAACGATAGGCTGCGCCAAAGCAGGCATTGCTACGGCGAAGATTCCTCCGATGATTCCGCCTGTAATGATGAGCGCTGCACCTCGAAATCCTGCGAAGTAACCGAATACTGTACACATAGTTGCCATCCAGAGCAGAGCCTGCCCCGTCAAAAATATATATTTCCAAGGTGTGAACCGGGCAATTAAAATATTGACGATGAAAATTGCTAGGAACGTAAAGGCAATCGGACTTCCTAGACCAAGATCGCTCATCGCCTGACCGTTGATGGCCTCGATTGATGGAATGATTCCTCGCATATGGAATCCTTCCGTGAAGATCTTTCCGAAATACAACAAACTCGCTACAATGATAGCAGAACCGGCGGATAAAACTTGAAATCCGAGCAACGTCTTGAATGTCCCTGCGATGGTCTGACCGAATGATTTCTTTTTGTGCCAACGGTCCGATCCGCAGCAATCAACGCAAGTGTAATGCCTGCCTGCGTCAAAATATTGTTGATGATAAAATTAACAACGCTCATGATCTAATCCCCCTTGTCATTCAAAAGAATTCCTTTTTGGCGAAGAACAGGAACCAGCTTTTTCCTCGATCTCCTGTTTGCCCACAATATTTTTTAAGAAGATCAATGTTGTTTTTCTGCGTCAATGTCAAACTTCTCAAACTGCGACTGAAAATTCGATGCAGTCAAAATGACATCCGGATTTCTGGAAACGGCAGAAGATATGTCACAATGATCCAGCTTTGCCTCCACACCAAGTTTGGACAGTACATCCTCTACGCTCATCTGGCAGGCAAAACTGCTGCCAAGTCCTGCTCCGCATACCATCAGAATATCAGCTTTGCACTCATAAAACCCCTCTTCCTTCAACGTGTTATCTATTTGATTATCTGCACACCTTATGATGTCTCACCTCCTTCCAGTGCAAAAGTGTGCGCTTGAAAGACGTCAAATCACTTGCTGCAACAAGTCGCTGAATCTTTTCGTCGTTATCGATTAGACGAACCAGATCGCGCATGATATCCAAATGTGTGTTGGGGTCGGTAGCTGCAAGACAAAATACAAGCCACACAGGGTCGTTCTCTGCGTTTCCAAAATCAACGGGGTGGCGCAGTGTCATAACAGAAAGCCCTGCTCGCTTCACTCCTTCCTCAGGACGGGCATGGGCGAGCGCTACAGCCTTTTGTAATAACAACATAGGCACCAAATTCATCGACCAGATGAATCATTGCCTTCACGTATGTATGATCAAAGCATCCTTCTTCCATTAGTGGCTTCGCCACCTTGCAAATGGCCTCTTGCCAATCCTTTGCTTCTTCTTGTACAAGAATACGACGATCTGTAAAAATATCATTCAGCATTTATAGTCACTCCATTCTATTACTTTCGCGTTCGATATTGACATGAAACAATCGCGCTAACAATATGTGGTAATCCTGTTTTGCAATTAATTCATGAATCCCCTTGTCTCGAACCAAGTATTGGTAAATTCGTTTAAAAATATCCTCCCATAACTTATATTTATTTTGCGGTATGCTTATCATGAAAACAAGTTGAACATTCTCATAAGCCCAACGGATTGACTTCTGTAGAATTGCCACTGCTACTGCGGGGACAGAAGAGGTGTTTTCAATTGCATGTGGCATTGCAATAAGCCCCCCGATTTCAGTCGAGGCCATCTTCTCCCGTGCAAAGATGGATGCTTGGGTTCTCTCGTCAATATAGCCTTGTGCAAGCATCTGTTCGGAGAGAAAACACAGATTTCCTCCTTTGTGTCAAGTGTGATCTCCTTAAAAACAAATTCTTGTGAAAATCCTGATATGCTTCTACGTCCGCCTTTAATTTATGTACACAATCCGTCCTTCCAATCGTGTTATATCATCTTCTGTAAGGACAGGACTGACGTATACGATTTTTTTCGATTGGAATGATGTGATCATCACTGTTGAAAAAATGAGATCGACATCATCCAAGTCCGTTTGACGCAGTTCATATAAGGGGCAGATACGAACAATATCCAAATACCCCCCAAACCGCCGTAAAAAGTTTCTTTCATTAACATGGCTGTCGCGGCACAGCACCACGAGACAAGAATACAGCTTTTTCTTTTTATGTGCCTTTTCGATCAAGGCGACACCAAAATACATGCGAAAGCAATCTCATTTTCGTTTGTTTTGAGATTTTCTTGTGTTTCAATAATCCGCGCCGCCAAAACGGCAAGTTCAAATGCAAGCGGAAAGCTCTTTTTTATGACCTGTAAGATATCATTTCGAATACCAATGTTAAAGCGGAGACGGTGAATTGCCGCATTTAAGTGAATTTGCAGCCCCGCTATAAGTTCTCGGTCATGAGAGAGATCGATATGATACTCAGATCTTATTTCCCCCAGAATATACCATACCAGTCCGTTTGCACTCTCATCACGATCCGAGCGTTTTTCATCTCGCAGGAAGCGTTGGCTTGAGAGGAAGTGCTCTGTCAGGTAATATTCTTCCGCTTCAATGTTAAATGACATCTCCTTATGAATTTCTTCCACGATTTCGCGTACAACACCATAGCTTTCCGTTGTGCGCAAAAATTTTAACTCTTCTGCAGAGTATTCGATGGTTGCCGCATTTCCAAAGCGCTTTAAAAACGATTAAAATATGAAGAACAATTCCGCGAAATGCCATATCTGAAAGTACAATATCGTGACTTAAAATAGCTTTTAATACGATATCTTTTACCCTTTTGATTTCTTCCTGTGAAAACACTTCTTGATAGAAGTTGCTAGTTGACAAGTCGAGCAAATTATCCTGAGAAAAGAGCTTCTCGCGATGCATCGACGAATCTGATTCTCATCTCCTTCTAATCTTATTTTATTGCCTCGATCAGCGATCAGTGCGATACCAATGCCGGATAAAACTTGTTGAATATCCTTCCAGTAGCTTTTCAATGTGGAGAGGCTGATATATAACTTATCTGCGAGATCCCACTGACTGAGTTGTTCTTTGCGCAGAGCCAACACCAACAGGTTTGAAATGATATAGTCAATCCGATCTTTTGCGACCTGTGGGTACGATTTTTCCCGCAAGGCTCATGCAAACTATTTTTGTTCAAACATGAGTTGCTGATAAAATTTATGCCATGCTGTTTCATTCAAAATTTGAAGAGCGTATCCAACGCGCGGTTTTTCCTTCTATAGCCGCGCCATGCCTGCACAGTAGAGTCTCGACTTCTTTCATATCGTTTCGAATCGTGTGTGAACTGACACCTATATAAGCAGCTAATTCCTTACTCGTCATGCTTCGTTTTGCTTCCGCAAATACATTTATTAATTTTGCAATGCGACTGTTGGAAATATGTTCTTGCATATCAGCCCACCTTCTTTCCGTCTCCATTGTAGAAAAATTTTCACTGTTTTCATAGGCGGAAAATTGGCTTATTTCAAATGAATTATGCCAATGAAGGGGGGGGCAAATCGCATTCATTGTCTGACTTCATACCCAGGCTGGAGTGGTAAACTAAAACTGGACACAGAGGGGTAGAAAATGGACACGGCTTGCAGTATCCTGTGCGCAGGATAACAAGCAGTGCACAACATCTCTCCCAATGTAGACAGGAGGTTATCACATGAAGTACACCAAGGAGGAACGGCTTAACATAGGACGTCGTATATATGACGGCGAACTCACAAGGTATGAAGCAGTCGAAGAATACGAGATCAGCGAGCAGACCGTACGCAATTACATGCGGCTGTACCGCGATGTCAACCATCTTCCGCCGCGAAAGGGTCGAGCAACATATCTGTGGCCTTGCCAAAACAAGATCTGCACCGGCTCCAACGGGGCTGGAAGAACTCCAATCCATGACAAAAGAAGAACCGATCGATGCCCTCGTGATGGCAAAAATCACGGAGGCACGCTTAAAAAAGGCTATCTGGTGGAAGGATTTGGTGCGCACAAGAAGTTCACTCCTATCGGCAGGAAGAGTACCAAGTAATGATGGAGCTTTCCGGTCAATTTCCCGTTCAGCTGCTCTGCGAAAGAATCGGCATCCCGCGCAGCAGCTTCTACCACTGGAAAAAGAGTGTGGAACATCCATCTAGGCAGAAGAAGCGGTTTGTACAGAGTATCCTGTTGTTTCAGGAATACCATATTCGTTTTCCCTCTCACGGTTACCGCTGGCTGAATGCCAAAATCAGACTGGATAAGGGAATCATCTTTTCCGATCCCTATGCCCATAAATGCTGCAAGATGGCAGGAATCAAGAGCGTTTCCAAACACTACAAATACAAGAAGCCCGAGGATCCGTTTAGAATCTATCCGAATCTGCTGCTCGCAGGAATCGACATCCAAGGCCCTATGGAGTGTGTTGTGAGCGATATGACCGTCTTTTATGTGAAGGGCACCTACTACGAGCTCACACTATACATGGATCTGTGGGAATGACGAACTCGTTGCTCACGCGCTTTCATCGAGACGCAGAGACCGCATGACCTATCTTGCCGGCTTGCAGGATATACTTGCGTTCAAGAAGCAGTATCCAGAGTACAAACTTATCCTGCACAGCGATCAAGGTTCTGTCTATGCATCCAAGAGCTATAACGAACTCTTGCCCATGTACAACATTACAAGGTCAATGTCCAGAGCCGGCACACCAACCGATAATGCCGCTATGGAATCCATCAATGGCTGGATCAAGGCCGAACTCTTTACGGATTTCCATATTACCTCATCGGAGAACGTCCCGGAACAGATATCGGATTACATCCGTTTCTTTAACGAAGAACGACCGGCGTACACACTTGGGTACCTCACGCCAAAGTAGTATCGGGAACGGTTTTCGCCCAAGCAAGAATATGCTGCCCAGACCACCGCAGGTGATGTTTGAAGATTGCTATCCGCATTCTGTGTATCATATCTTCGATGGAACTGTATGGCATTCAAGACTCCGTGAATAATTTTTTTAGATGTTTGTGTCCAGTTTTTGTTGACTAGTACAAGGCTGACTTGTGTCGTCATCGCAATAGATTTATCGTTTACGCGTAATTTGTCACCCTGTATGAAGAGAACTCCTCTGACACAGGGCTTTTGCATCGGGACGAATTCCCTAAAAGTGGAGAGCTGTGTTAGAAAATGCCTATCAATTTTATACTGAATCCCATTTTTCATGAAAAATTCAGTTCTCAGTGGGAAAAATACCCTCAACAAAGGGGATTCTATGCAGTGGAAAAAGCATAGGAACATTTGTGAGAAGAAGCAGAACACAGTGCTCTGTGCAACGCTGGCGGGCATGATGCTGCTGTCCAGCGGGTTCACGATGAACGGCTTTCCGAAGAATATGCATCGCGTGAGCGTGCACGTCGATGGAGAGACGATCAACGACATGACCGTGCAGACGCAGCCCAATGACATTTTTGCCAAACTCGGCGTCGAACTCGGCGAGAAGGACACCTACGAGGTGCACGAGGCCGCGGATGGCCGTCATACGGAGATCTCCGTACGACGCGCCGTGCCCGTCACGATCTCCTTCTGGGGCGATACACAGCAGGTCATGACGAGCGGACGCACCGTCGGCGACGTTGTGGCAGAGTACGGCTACAATATGAACGAGGTCGATGTGAGCCCGGGGGTTGAGACACCGGTCACGGCGCACCTCGCGATCCAGCTCACAGAGAATGAGCAGGCGGCGGAGCAGCGGCGCGCACGTGAGCGCGAGGCCGAGCGCGTGAGCCGGGGCATTCCCCGCTACCGTGCAGCGTATACAATGCGCGCATCCGCCTACCTCCCGAGTGACGGGGGCGGCGCGGGCATCACGGCGACCGGTATGGCGGCGCGCCGCGGTGTCGTCGCCGTCGACCCGAACGTCATTCCGCTCGGCTCGCGGCTCTACATCCCGGGCTACGGCGAGGCAATCGCTGCAGATACGGGCGGGGCGATCGTCGGCAATACGATTGACCTCTGCATGGAGAGCTATGACGAGGCCATCCAGTTCGGACGACGATCGGTTGAGGTCTACGTCCTCGAGTAACAAAAGAGAGAATCACTGTGGAAGTATTCACAGTGATTCTTTTTTATTGACAAGAAATGCTTTCAGTGGTACTATTCTATCGTACCATAAAAATTACATATAGAAATTGGATCAAGTGCAGAGGTTTTGCATAGGAAAGCCTCAATGCTTCATAGGGAATCCGGTAGGGAGAGTATGATCTCATAAGCCGGAGCGGTCACGCCACTGTAACAGGGAGCAAATTCGCACGCCGGCGCGAGCTGGCAGTCACTGGGGAATCCTCGGGGAAGATGCGAAGGAGCGATGAACTGGAGCCAGGAGACCTGCTTGATTAACAATCACCGATTGACCTGCGAGTGATGGGGATGGAGATTTTGCGGATTCGTTCGCTTGATATAAAGTTTGGCGCAGTTGCGACCAAACCAAACGAGAACTGAGTGACGATACCGGAAAGCCCCATTCTGCTGCTGCGGGATGGGCTTTTTCTATGCTAGGCTCGATTCCCTGCGCGATCCTGCGGAGATCTGTGCGCACGTCCGGGAACATGCGCAGAGATTTCCCCGGGATGAAGGAGCACTGCTCCTTGGGGAAACATTGCTCATCTTTTCAGTTCTCGTTTTTCCCCCGTGATGGGGGAACGCTCTGAGGGTGGAAGCTCAGAGCGATTTTTTTAGGGTTAGCAATACTCTGTGTTTATCTTTTTTGCCCTGTCGGCTTCAATACGCTTTCGCGTAGCTCTTCTACGCGTTCAGCGCATTTCATGGACAGCGGCAAAAATTCAGGGAATCGCTGATAAAATGAAGTCCGTCAGATTGGTGCAGAATTTTTGTCCTGTCAAGGAAACAAACCGAACGCAGAGTGGTACTCTGTGGAGGCTTGTTGACACAGGCAGGGCGAAAAGAATGCCCTAAGATGGCGGTGCTGAATTTATCAGTGCTTCCCTAACGCCCACATCGTATTGCTTTATTATATGTTGGGGGCTAACCCTGACAGAGCCTTCCCGGAATAAATTAAAGGAGGACGTACTATGCCGGAAGAAAAAGAGCGGTCGAGCGACGAGGAACTTCAGAAGCTTCTGAAGAAATCGGCGGATGTCGAGAATTTCCCCGATGTTCCGCTCGATGAATTCACGCCGCCCACGGACGAGGAGTGGAAAGCCGCTTGCGAGGCACTCCTAAAGGGCGCGCCGTTCGAGAAGAAGATGTTCACGAAGACCTACGAGGGGATCACCTTCGACCCGATGTATACGCGAAAGCACACGGAGGACATCCTGCCGAAGGGCGTCATGCCCGGCATGGGAGACTACCTGCGCGGCGTGGATGCGGCGGGCTACATCGGCAAGCCGTGGGGCATCGCACAGGCGTGTGACGAGACACTCCCGGCGGAGAACAACGAGCTCCTGCGCCACGAGCACGACAAGGGCGCGACGATCTACCACATCGTGCTTGACACGGCGTCGCGTACCGGTGTGGATGCGCGTCAGGCGGAGACGGTCGGCGACACAGGGACGAGTGTGACGACGGTCGAGGACATGCACGTCCTCCTCACGGGACTTGACCTCGCGAAGTTCCCCCTCTATGTCTACGCAGGCGCAAACGCCGTGCCCCTGCTCGCCCTTGTGGCGGCGGCACGCCGTGCCTCGGGCGAGGACATGGCAGAGGTGCGTGGCATCGTCGGTGCCGACCCCATCGGCGCACTGGCGGCGGACGGAAACTCCCCGCCTCCCTCGATGCCCACTATGACAGCCTCGCAGCGGCAGCGCGCTGGGCGACGGTAAACGCACCGCATCTGCGCACGGTGTTCGTGCGCAGCGATGTCTACAGCAACGGCGGCGCGAACGATGTGCAGGAGGTTGCTTCGGTTCTTGCCACGGCGACGGCATATCTGCGCGCACTCTGTGAGCGCGGACTCACGATCGACGAGGCGGCGTCACAGATCGCCTTTGCGTTCTCGATGGGTGCGAACTTCTTCCTGCAGATCGCCAAGCTGCGCGCCGTGCGTCCCCTCTGGGCACAGATTGTGGGCGCGTTCGGGGGGAGTGCGGAGGCACAGAAGATGCGCATCCATGCGCGCCCTGCGCTGTTCTTCAAGACCATCTACGATCCCTACGTCAACATGCTCCGCAACACGACGGAGATCTTCTCGGGCGTTGTCGGCGGCATCGACTCCTTCGAGAGTGCGCCGTTCGATGAGCCCATCCGCAAGGGTGACGAGTTCTCCCGCCGTATTGCACGCAACGTCCAGATCATGCTGCAGGAGGAGTTCGGCCTCCTCCAGCCCATCGACCCCGCCGGCGGCTCGTGGGCAGTCGAGACGCTGACGCGCCAGATGAAGGAAAAGATCTGGGCAGAGTTCCAGCGCATCGAGAAAGAGGGCGGCATCATCGCGGCGCTCCGCGCAGGCTCCCTGCAGGAGAGCGTGGCAGCGGTGCTCGCCGCACGGTTCAAAAACGCCGATCTGCGCCGCGACCGCATCGTCGGCAACAATATGTATCCGAACATGACGGAGACACTGCTCGAGACGCGCGCAGAGGATACCGCAGCGCTCAAGGCACAGCGCACGGCGGACATCGACGCCTACCTCTCGGACATCGACGTGAAAGCACCGCGATGAGGCGCTCGCCTCGCTGCGGCAGGCGCACAGCGTGGATCACGCGGTCGAGGCGGCACTCGCGGGGGCGACGATTGCAGAGCTCGTGACGGCGGTCACGGAGGGGAACGGTGCGGAGACGGTCACGGCGATTGCGCCGCATCGCTGGAGCGAACGCTTTCGAGCAGCTCCGGAGACGCACGGAGGACTACAAGGCGGAGAAGAACGACAACGTGAAGATCTTCCTCGCAAACATGGGGCCCCATTCCACAGCACAAGGCACGCGCGGACTTTACCACGGGCTTTTTGCAGGTCGGTGCATTCGAGGTGCTCGGCAACGACGGCTTTAAGACCGTCGAGGAGGCAGCGGATGCGGCGCGCGCCAGCGGCGCAGATGCCGTTGTCATCTGCTCCACGGACGCGACCTACCCCGAGATCGTTCCCGCACTCGCGCCGAAACTCCATGAGGTGCTGCCGAATGCCCGCGTTTTCCTTGCGGGCGCTGCGCCGAAGGATCTGCTTGAGACTTATAAGGAAGCGGGCATTGATGAATACATCTCCGTCCGTGCGAACTGCTACGAGATCCTGGAGAGCCTTCAGAAACAGAAAGGGATGATTGCGTAATGGCAGGCTTCACGAACCCCGACTTTACGGGCATGAGCCTCGGCGAAAGCCCGTCCGCCGACAGCAAAGGAGTGGCGCGCCCTCTTCGAGGGGAGACGGGACGAACCTTTGAGGCGCTCACACACAAGACGATGGAGCGCGTCCCCGTGAGTCCCTTCTACGACCACGATGTATATGCCGACATGAACCACCTCGACTTTGCGAGCGGCATTCCGCCGTGCCTGCGCGGTCCCTACTCCACGATGTACGTCTTCCGTCCGTGGACGGTACGCCAGTACGCAGGCTTTTCGACCGCCGAGGAGTCCAACGCATTCTACCGCCGCAACCTCGCTGCGGGGCAGAAGGGACTCTCGATCGCGTTCGATCTCCCGACGCATCGCGGCTATGACGCGGACAACCCGCGCGTCGTCGGCGACGTGGGCAAGGCGGGCGTCTCGGTCTGCTCCATGCTCGATATGAACATCCTCTTCTCGGGCATCCCGCTCGACCAGATGTCCGTCTCCATGACGATGAACGGCGCCGTGCTGCCGATCCTCGCCTTCTTCATCGTTTCGGGCGAGGAGCAGGGCGTCGACAAGAAAATCATGGCGGGCACGATTCAGAACGACATTCTGAAGGAATTCATGGTGCGCAACACCTACATCTACCCACCGGAGATGTCCATGCGCATCATCGGCGATATCTTCGAGTACACGACGAAGTACATGCCGAAGTTCAACAGCATCTCCATCTCGGGCTACCACATGCAGGAGGCGGGTGCTCCGGCGGATATCGAGCTCGGCTACACGCTCGCGGACGGCCTTGAGTACATCCGCACGGGCATCAAGGCAGGGGCTTGCCGTCGATGATTTCGCCAAGCGGCTCTCGTTCTTCTGGGCGATTGGCAAGAACTACTTCATGGAAATCGCGAAAATGCGTGCGGCGCGCGTCCTCTGGGCAAAAGATCGTCAAGTCCTTCGGGGCACAGAACGACAAGTCCATGGCGCTCCGTACGCACAGCCAGACGTCGGGCTGGTCGCTCACGGCGCAGGATCCGTTCAACAACATCGCGCGCACGGCGATGGAGGCGATGGGGGCGGCACTCGGCCACACGCAGTCGCTCCATACGAACGCGCTCGACGAGGGCGATCGCCCTGCCGACGGACTTCTCGGCACGCATCGCGCGCAATACGCAGCTCTACATCCAGGACGAGACGAGCGTCTGCAAGATCATCGACCCGTGGGGCGGCTCCTACTACGTCGAGTCGCTCACGAACGAGATCATCCGCCGCGCTTGGGCGCACATCCAGGAGGTCGAGGCACTTGGCGGCATGGCAAAGGCAATCTCAACGGGACTGCCGAAGATGCGCATCGAGGAGGCGGCGGCACGCCGTCAGGCACAGATCGACTCTGGGCATGGAGAGCATCGTCGGTGTGAACAAATATCGTCTCGAAAAGGAAGACCCCCTGCAGATCCTCGCGATCGACAACACAGCAGTGCGTCAGGCGCAGGTGGAACGCCTCGAGAAACTGCGTGCTGAGCGCAACGCAGACGATGTGCGCCGCTGCCTGGAGGGCATCACGAAGGCGGCAGAGTCGCGCGACAACGGCAACCTCCTCGAGGCGGCCGTCGATGCGGCGCGTGCACGCGCCTCGCTCGGTGAGATCTCCGACGCGGTGGAGAAGGTCTCGGGACGTTTCCAGGCGGTCATCCACACGATCTCGGGGGTCTACTCCTCCGAGTTTACAGACAAGACCGAGCTCGAGCGCGCCCGCGAAATGGCGGACGAGTTCGAGGATCTGACGGGTCGCCGTCCGCGTATCTTCGTTGCGAAGATGGGGCAGGACGGACACGACCGCGGACAGAAGGTCATCGCATCCTCCTTCGCCGACATGGGCTGGGACGTCGATGTGGGGCCGCTCTTCCAGACGCCCGCCGAGACGGCGCAGGATGCCGTCGACAACGACGTACACATGGTAGGTTTCAGCTCGCTCGCGGCGGGGCACAATACCCTCCTGCCGCAGCTGGTGGATGAGCTGAAAAAGCTCGGACGTGACGACATCATGGTCTGCATCGGCGGCGTTATCCCCGTGCAGGGACTATGACAACCTCTATGAGCACGGCGCGGTCGCAATCTTCGCCCCGGGCACGAACATCCCCGAGGCGGGCATCAAGCTCCTGACCCTCCTGATCGCACGCGCGAAGGAAGAGGCCGCGGGCTGAGGAAATATTGAGCGCCGCTCTCTGTGAGGGTCGGCGTTTGTCGACATATCTCACATAGCTGCTGCTGCTGCTCACGCAGAACACCTCGTTATGCGAAGCGGTCGCGTTCTCGATTCGCTCTAAATACCGGCGCACCCTCTCAAACGCGCTTCGCTTGAACGGACGAAGTACGTCCCGAGGGCGAGTCGAACGCTCTTTCCGCAGCTGCGGGGTCCACTCAGGGTTCGCTTTGAGGAGCAGACACGCCGCCAAATGACACTAGAACAATACTGAGCCCCCAAATTTCCTCGTTGAAAGGAGGAATTATGAGCGAAAAATATACAACCGAGCGCCCTGACTGGGTGCCCGAGGACGCCGACGCGAAGTTTACGACGAGCGTCATGGGCGGCATCGAGGGCATCAGGATCTGACCGTCGGCAACATCAATCCGAAAGCTGCTGAACGGGCAGGGGCATGCCCTCATCGCAAGCTCGTCCTCTCCGAGGACGACTACGTCGAGGGCGTGGCGCGCGGCGACCGCATGACGCCTCTCGTGCGATCACCCTCATCGAGAGCAACAGCAGCAAGCACTTTAAACGTGCGCAGCGCGTCCTCCAGCGTCTGCTGCCGCGGACGGGCAACGCTCTGCGCATCGGCATCACAGGCGTTCCGGGCGCGGGTAAGTCCACGATGATCGAGGCGTTCGGCAATATGCTCTGTGACATGGGACACCGTGTCGCTGTGCTCACCGTCGACCCCACGAGCTCCGTCACGAAGGGATCAATCCTCGGTGACAAGACGCGCATGGGGACACTCTCGCGCCGCCCGGAGGCATTCATCCGCCCTTCGCCGGCGGGCGGCACCCTTGGCGGCGTCGCGCGCAAGAGCCGTGAGACCATGCTGCTCTGCGAGGCGGCAGGCTACGACGTCATCATCATCGAGACGGTCGGCGTCGGGCAGTCCGAGACGACCGTGCGCTCGATGGTCGATTTCTTCCTGCTCGTTGTGCTGACGGGGGCGGGTGACGAACTGCAGGGCATCAAAAAGGGCATCATGGAGCTCGCAGACGCCATCGTCATCAACAAGGCGGACGGCGACAACCTCCTGCCCGCGAAGGTCGCGCGCGGACAGTACGAGCGCATGACGGAGTTCATCCGTCCCGCGACGCCAGGGGTGGGAGACGCACGCCTATCTCGCCTCTGCCATCAAAAAGACGGGGCTCGCGGAGCTTTGGGAGGTCATTCGTATCTTTCGTGAGAAGACGACGGCGAGCGGCATTTGGAAGAAGCGGCGTGACAGTCAGCTTCTCGACTGGATGAACAGCATGATCGACGAGCATCTGCATAATTTGTTCTTCGACGATGCTGTCGTGCGCGGTCGGATGCCCGAGGTGCGCGAGGCGATCCTCTCCGGCGGCATCTCTCCGACGCAGGCGGTCGCCGAGCTCCTCGGCGTCTTCGATGTGCGGCGTGCGGCGGCGCGGCAGGTCGACCTCTTTACGAACTGATCGCCGAGACCTCCGCCGCCATAGAGGCAGGGGGCTTTGCGTGCCATATCGGGACGATATGGAAGGGGAATTTTATTGCAGAAACGCATTTGCCTCTCGGGTGCAGATATGTACGAGCTCGAGGAGGTGTTTCGCGGACGGCGCGGCATCGTCTCCGTGCGTACGGGCTATATCAACGCTGCGCCGCAGACCGCGCACGAGGACGCCCTGACGGGTGCGTCGGGCGGGCGCGTGGGCGTTGAGATCGTTTACGATCCGAAAAGGCGGACATCTCACAGCTCCTCGACCTGCATTTTTTTCCGTCGTTACGCCGTACAGCATCGACGGACAGGGCTATGTACGCGGTGCCGTGTATCGCGCGGGCATCTTCTACGAGAGTGCGGAGGACGAGCCGCAGATCGCGCTCTATCTCACCTTTCTTGCAGGAAAGGGGCGCTGCCCCGCGACGGGGGAGCACCTGACGCTCAACGATCCGAACAGCAGCGCGGCGGCGCGGCGCGTCATGCACGCGACGATGGAGCGGCTGAGCTCGTTTCAGCCCGCGGCAGAGGAACATCAGGGCTACCTGCGGAGGCATCCCGAGACAAAGACCTACATCAATCTCACACCGTTGTCTGAGTGATCTTATGGCGGGGGCAGCATTGCCCCCGCCATTGCTGTCATAACATCAAAAAACTTCCCTCATGCCGTGTATTTTGTGCTATAATGCATAGCGAGGAATGTCCTCGTTCAATGAGAGGGAAAGCATGTCGATTCGAAGCAAACTGCAAGCAACACTTGTTGTCTTGTTCATTTTTATCGTCATACTGGTTGGATTGAATTTTTCCGCCTTTGCGCAGCTGGATGGCTATTCTCCTGCGGTGAACGCCTCGGGGTCACTTCGTATGCGTGCCTATCAGCTCGCGTGGCTGTCGGCGAACTCCGTTTCTGCGGAGGCGGGAGAGGCAGCGGATATCCGCCGCACCATGGAGGAACGCATCGCGGAGTATGACCACATATTGATCGGGCTGGAACGCGGAGATGAGGAGCTGCACTTGCTCCCCCCGGCTGACGCTGAGGTCGCAGCACAGCTGGCGAAGCTGAAGCCTCTGTGGGAGGCGTATCGTGACGATGTGATTACTGTGATGGAGACGGGCAGCCCTGCAGCGAAGAATGCGGCGAACGCAAAGGTCACGGCCGAGGTCGGTGACTACGTGACAGAGGTCGACGCACTCGTATGTGCCTATGACGATGCGAGCCGCACACGTATCGCCCTCGCGAAGGAATTGGAAATCGCCATCATCGTATTGGCACTCATCATCGTCATCGGTGCCTTCTACTTTATTCACGCACAGATCCTGCGACCCCTCGCATCACTGATGGACTCCTTCCGCGAGGTGGCGGGCAAAGAGGGCGACCTCACGCAGCATCTCACCGCAGAGCGGCAGGACGAAATCGGGCGGATCGTTGACTCATTCAATCATTTTGTGAGCGACTTGCGCCAGTTGGTACAGTGCGCACAGGCGTGCTCGACCGAGGTCTCAGGGCCTTTCGGATACCGTTTGGCAGGCAAGCATCGAGAACAGTCAGGCAGTCGAGTGCAACGCGTATGCTGTCACGAGTTTGGCAGAGCGCGTGCAGGAGCAGCATGAGGAGCTGGGGACACTGGTACAGGGCCTTGCCGGCATCGCCTCGCATATGGAAGAAATACAGCAGGGCGGCCAGACCGAAGCGGCAAAGATGACACTCCTTGAGACAATACATGCCTGTACACAGGTAGCCGTGGCGGCCTCAAAGGAGCTGGAAAAGGTCTCAGAAGACATCACAGGACATACGCAGACCTCAGCGGCAAGCATCGAAGAGCAGACGGCATCGCTCGCGGCCTTCGCCGCGACGGCAGAGCAGATGAAAGGCGCAGCAGAGGAACTGGACGGTCTCGTCGGGCGATTTAAGGTATAGCGGGCGCGACTCGTGCGCATGGCACGTCCGTATTATACTGATGATAGGATATGGGTGCCGCAGAAAGGGGAACTATGATGGAAGTCAATGCAAATCTGGCGCAGGACGTATTCAAGGACGCAGGGGAGAGCGTCATCTTCCTCATGCTGTCGTTGAAGCGTGAGGACAGGGACAAGGAATGCGAGATCATTGCCGACATGGCGGATCGTATCGAGGCAATTCAGCGGTCGATGAACATCCGCGTTGCACCGGAGACGGTGAAGCTCACCTTTGGATTCAGCAACCGCGCATGGGAGTATCTCTTCCCGGGGGCGAAGAAACCGAAGGAGCTTGAGGATTTCAAGGGGGTCAACGGGAAAAACCATCAGGCACCGACGACGCCGGCTGATCTTTTCCTGCACGTACGCGCGGATGAGGCCTCGACGACCTATCTCGTCGTCGATCAGATCATGGGCTTCCTGCGCCCCATCGTGGATGTCGTGGATGAGACGCACGGCTTCCACTATCGCGAGGGTCGTGCCATCATCGACTTTATCGACGGGACGGAGAATCCCGTGGGCGAGGAGGCAAAGGAGTGGGCGATCATCGGCGCGGAGGATCCCGACTTCATCAATGGCTCCTATGCCTTCGCACAGAAGTATGTGCACGATCTCGATGCGTGGCGCGCCCTGCCGACCGAGATACAGGAAAAGTACATCGGCCGTCGGAAGTACAGCGATCTGGAGCTCGACGACGACGAGAAGGATCCGCGCGCACACAACATCATCTCGCAGGACAACCGCGACGACGAGGAGCATAAGATCGTGCGCATGAACGTCGTCTATGCGAACCCGGGCGAGGGCGTGCGCGGCACGTACTTCATCGGCTATGCACGCCACTGGGACGTGACGCGCAAGATGGTCATCAACATGTTTATGCAGGACGATCGCCTGCTCGAGTACTCGACGGCACTCAAGGGACAGCTCTTCTTCATCCCGTCGAAGGAGCTCATGGAGCGCATCGCCGAGGGCGAACTGTTCTAAAACGGAACATACCGCTGTGTCGAATCTCTCTCTTGAGGAGGTGCGCGAACTCGGACAGGTGCACAGCCTGCTCTAAGAACGTTCTTGTGCCACACAAAAATCCCGCCATACCGTTTGTCGGTGTGACGGGATTTTTATGTCAATGCGGGGTTATTCTTTGATCGGTTTTTTGAGCATCGACAGGATGACAGCACCGACGAGGGCGCCGATGATGATGCTCACGAGGTACATGAGTGGGCTGCCGATGGTCGGGACGACGAAGATGCCGCCGTGCGGGGCGCGCAGGGTGCAGTCAAAGACCATGGTGAGTGCGCCCGCAAGTGCCGAGCCGACGACCATCGAGGGGATGACGCGCACAGGGTCTGCCGCCGCGAAGGGGATGGCACCCTCCGTGATGAAGGAGAGCCCCATGACGTAGTTCGTAATGCCCGCCTTGCGCTGGCTCTCGGTGAAGCGGTTCTTAAAGAGGGTGGTGGCGAGGGCGATCGCGAGCGGCGGAACCATGCCGCCGGCCATGACTGCCGCCATGACGTGATACTCACCCGAGGCGAGGAGCCCCGTGCCCGTGACATACGCTGCCTTGTTGATCGGGCCGCCCATGTCGATCGCCATCATGCCGCCGACGACGATGCCCATGAAGACGCGCGCCGAGGGATCCATGCTGCCAAGCGTCGAGACCATCCATGTGTTGATGGCAGCGACGGGCGGCGTGATGATGAAGAGGGTGATAAAGCCGATGATGAGGATACCGAAGAACGGGTAGAGCAGGACGGGCTTGATGCCGTCGAGTGCAGCGGGGAGCCCCGCGAAGCCCTTCTTCAGCAGGTTGACGGCGTAGCCGCCGATGAAGCCCGCGAGGAGTGCGCCGAGGAAGCCCGTGCCGTGCGCGCCCGCGAGTGCACCGCCGACGAAGCCGACGGCAAGGCCGGGGCGGTCGGCGATGGACATGGCGATGAAGCCCGCGAGGACGGGGAGCATGAAGCCGAACGATGCGCCGCCGACATCCATGAAGAATTTGGCGAGCGGGGTGTTCGAGCCGAAATGTGACGGGTCAATCGTATAGTCATCAAAGAGGAAGGCGAGGGCGATGAGGATACCGCCGCCGACGACGAACGGGAGCATGTGCGAGACGCCGTTCATGAGGTGCTTGTAGATCTGGCGTCCGAGGCTCTCCTCTCGGATGCATCTGCCCCTCTGCCGTATCCGCGCCGCTCGCGTGATAGATGGGCGCAGAGCCCGCGAGGGCACGGTCGATGAGCTCGTCCGCCTTGTTGATGCCGTCCGCGACCTTCGTGATGACAACGCGGTGTCCGTCAAAGCGCGACATGGCGACGTTCTTGTCCGCCGCGACGATGATGCCGTCGGCGGCCGCGATTTCCTCGGGCATGAGGACGTTCTTGGCGCCTGCCGAGCCGTTCGTCTCGACCTTGATGGAGATGCCGCGTTTCTTCGCGTGCTGCTCAAGGCTCTCTGCCGCCATAAAGGTGTGCGCGATGCCCGTGGGGCAGGCGGTGACGGCGAGGATCTGGATGTGGTCAGCGGCAGGTGCGCTCTCTGTGCTCTCCTCTGCCGCACTTGGTGCGGTGAAGGTGCCGTTTTCCTTCGCGTCGATGAGGCTGCGGAACTCCTCGACGGTCTTGGCGGCGATGAGTGCCTCCTTGAAGTCAGGATCCATAATCATGGTCGCAAGGCTGGAGAGAATGGTGAGGTGCTCGTCGTTTGCGCCGTTCGGTGCGGCAATCATGAAGAAGAGGCGGCTCGGATTGCCGTCCATCGCGGCAAAGTCCATCCCGTCGGGGATGGTCATGGCAGCGAGCCCTGCTGTCTTTACGCCGTCGCTCTTGGCGTGCGGCGTTGCAATGCCGTCGCCGAGGCCTGTCGTACCGCTCGCCTCACGTGCGAGTACGTCCTTGACGTACTGTTCCTTGTCACTGAGGTTTCCGCCCTTTTCCATGCAGTCCGCGAGCAGGCGGATGGCTGCCTCCTTGGAGGCGGGGGCGAATGCTCTCGGGCTTCAAAAGGTCGTTGATATGCAAAGGGAAAACCCTCCTTTTTTATTGTGTTGTGCCTGCTGAGTAATACTCCTTGCAGAACATCCATATTATTTGGCGTGGCGTGCAGTCCTTTAGCAAACCCTAGTGGAGCAAGCGGCACAGAGTGTGCGACCCGCCCCCTGCGGATTTTAATCGTTCAAGCGCAGCGCGTTTGGAATCCGCAGGTATTTTGGCGGACGAGCACACGACCGCTTGCGTAACGAGGGTTCTGCGTAGGACTCACGCCACATGGGCTGCACAGCTACGATGGGATTACATTTATCTGCGCAGGACGCACGCCACATGGACTGCACAGCTGCGATGGGGGGATTCATTTGCACAGGACGCACGCCACCATTACCTCATTCGATGGTTTTCAGCAGCGCGAGAGCCTCCTCGCGTGTGGCAAGGTTCTCGGAGAATGCCGAGGCGGAGCCGGTCGCAACGCCCATGTAGAAGGCGCGCTCGTAGTCGCCGTCCGACTCCATATAGCCCGCGAGGAAGCCCGCGACCATCGAGTCGCCCGCGCCGACAGAGTTGACGAGGGTGCCCTTCGGCGCGGCAGAGCGATAGAATACGCCTTCCTCTGTGAGGAGGATCGCGCCGTCGCCCGCCATGGAGATGAGGACGTTCGTCGCACCCTCGTCCTGCAGGCGTTTTGCGTGTTCGATGATCTCATCGTCTGTTTTCAGCGTCACGCCGAACATCTCGCCGAGCTCGCGATTGTTCGGCTTGATGAGGAACGGGTGATACTTCAATACGCGCCGCAGGAGATTTTTTGGTCGCGTCGACGGCGATGCGGATGCCGCGTCCGTCGAGGTGCTCCATGATGCGCTCATAGATGTCGTCGGGCAGTGTGTTCGGAATCGAGCCTGCGAGGACGAGTGTATCGCCGCGCTTCAGCCGATCGAGTTTTTCAAACAGCGCGCGCTGCGCCTCGGGTGGAATCTTCGGCCCCTGCCCGTTGATCTCCGTCTCGCGCTCCGCCTTGATCTTGACGTTGATGCGCGAGAATCCCTCGTCGAGGCGTACAAAGTCCTCCGTCACGCCGAACGAGCGAAGCTGCTGCTGCATCGCCGTGCCTGTGAATCCCGCGAGGAAGCCGAGTGCCGTCGAGTCGTGTCCGAGATTTTTCAGCACGATGGAGACGTTGATCCCCTTGCCCCCCGGCAGGATCTGCTCATAGTTCACGCGGTTGATCTCGCCCGGCGTGAACTGCTCCAATCGGACGATGTAGTCAATCGACGGATTGAAGGTGACCGTGTAGATCATATACATATCCCTCCTGTCCCATAATATATGGATCTCTTTCCAGTAATGTCATCATATAATGCAGGCACAGTAAAGTCAAGAAAACCGTTCTCATAGCAGTGGACTTGTCAGCGGATTTTCTTTCCTCTATAATACGATAGAGAAATACAGCGGTTTTTGGGGAACGGGAGGACGTATGAACGAAATTGTAGACAGCAGTACCGAGCAGGTGCTCGTGGAGGCACAGGAAAAACCGGCACCGACGCCGCGCCCCAAGAAGGCGGCTCCGAAAGGGCGCATTTTTCTACGTCAAAAAAATGCCTGCGGCTCATCCTCGGCGCGTTCATCACCGCCGTGGGGCTCGAGCTCTTCCTCATCCCGAACAACGTCATCGACGGCGGTGTCGTCGGTCTGTCGATCATGTCGCAGACGATCACGGGCATGAGCCTCGGCGTGTTCCTCGTGCTCTATAATATCCCCTTTGTCTTTATGGGGTATAAGCAGATCGGCAAGAGTTTTGCCCTGTCGACCGTCTTTGCCATCATCATGCTCTCGATCTGGTCGGGCGTGCTTCACGATGTCCCGCAGGTGACGAATGACCCGTTCCTCGCTGCGATTTTTCGGCGGCGTGGTGACCGGTCTCGGCGTCGGTATCGTCATGCGTACGGGCGGCTGCTTCGATGGGACGGAGATCGTCGCGATCATCATGGATGCGCGGACGCAGTTCTCCGTCGGCGAGGTGGTTATGTTCATCAACCTCTTTATCCTCTCCTCGGCAGGACTGCTCTACGGTTGGGACAAGGCGATGTACTCGCTCTTTGCCTACTTCGTCATCGCAAAGATGATTGACGTTGTGCTGAAAGGCCTCGATGAGTCGTATGCCGTCATGATCGTCACGAACGAGCATGAGGAGGTCACCGCTGCCCTCAACGAGCGGCTCGGACGCGGCGTGACCCTGCTCCACGGGGCGAGGCGGCTACACGGGCGAGGCGAAGGAAGTCCTCTACTGCGTGGTGACGCGCCTCGAGCTGGACAAGCTCAAGGAAATCGTCCTCGACAAGGACGAGCGCGCCTTTGTGACCATCAATGCCGTGCACGACATCGTGGGCGGACGGTTCAAGAAAAAGGCGATCCACTAAGGATTCCCCAAAGCTTCCCCACGTACATGCGGGGAAGGGGGGCCGCGAAGCGGCGGAAGAGGCACTGTCTGCAATGTATCCGTGCTTTCTTGGGGGGAGATCGATCGGCGATGAAATCTTTTCTGAGATATATGGTTCTGTTGAGCTTCTTTCTCCTGCTCCTGCCCACGGCGTCCGCACTCGGAGCTGCGCGTATCGCACAGCTGCCGCTTGTGGTGGAGGGCGGTGCGGCAGACGTTGATGCGGAGACGGTGGATGCGCTCGAGGATATGGTCGCGCGCGATCTCCACATGCCGCTGAACGATACGATGGGCTGGCTCACCTACGTCGATGACCGTGCGCTGATGGATGCGTATGATCGTGCCTGCGGGCAGTACGCCACGCGGCGCGGCTATGACTATCCTGCCGTCCTGCGTTCGACGGCAGATGCCGTGGAGGCAGACCTCGTCGTTCTTCCGATCCTCACGACCTACTATGAGGATCTGTACGGAATGAATATTTTCTATGAGGATAACTATCTGCGCAGCGGTGCTGTGATTCACGTTCTCGTCTATGACCGTGCTGCCGATGAAATTGTTGATCGTCATGCCGCACGTTCCTATATGGACGAAGATCAGCCGAGCGGCAGGGCAGATGCACTTGCCCGTGATGCAATGCGCGCTGCTTTGGCCGAGGTGAATCTTCCTCAGCGCATGCATACACTGCGTGAGGCTGAGCGCGTGTAGGGATGCAGGCGTATGTTGTCGTGTGTAGGAGATGCTCGCGTGAAGATTTACTTATGGCATGTCGATGAAACGGAGAAGCGGCGGCTCTTTACTCAGCTGCTTGGAAAGTACATTCGTGGTGAATGGGACGATGAATTCCTGCTGCTGCTGATTGCCTATCGTCGATGCGATCCTGCCTCGGAAAAGTTCGAGGTGTTCTATGCACGGTATGCACTGGCTCAGGGGAATGTGCAGCTCGCCCTCGCGATGGGCCAGGAGGCAGAGCGCAAACGCAGGGTGAGCCCTGTTGTCTGGGAACTCTTGGCGGAGTGCTGTGAGCGTCTTGGCATGTCCTACGAGGCGGCGATTTATCGTGCCTATCTGCGCGTGCACTGCCGTCAGCCGCTGCAGATCTCGATTCCGGAAGACGAGGTTCCGCGCTATGTGGATCTCCTGACCTGTGCCGCGCGCATTGGCGGCTATGCCCCCTATATTGCGCGGGCACAGCTCACAGAGAACGGAGTCGTATGGAAACATGGGGTCTATGCCGGAGAGTGGATTCCGCACATACGTCCGGAGACTTATCCCTATTGGGTTGGTGTATATCTTGAGGGAGGGAGTCTGGACAATCATGGGTGGATGGCGGCACGGCATCGCATGGATAAAGATTTTGCTGATCACCATGGGGCGGATTTTACCTTTGATATTTGGCGCTCATCAGTGCAGACAGAACTTCTTCTTCCGTGCGCTCCAGGAGAGCGTTATATTGTGCCGATTGCAGGAACAGAGCCGCTGCAGGAATTTGATTTCTCTGCGGGAGGACAGCAGTTCTTTGAACATGGCGGACAGTATCGCTGGCTGTTCTACCGTGTGGAGCAGCCCGTGACCATTCGCTCGGTTCACCCCTTTGCTGCGGCACAGCCCATCCCGTTGGGGCATAGTCCCAAACGAAAAAAGCTGGTTCTGAATATTCTCGTGGATGCGCTGAGCTGGGGAGCTGAGAAGGAGTTCGGCTATGAAGATGTGCCGAATCTTATGCGCTTTTTTGCCAAGGGGATTATCTTCGACAATCATTTCTCAGCGGCAGAGTATACGTATCCATCACTCGCATCGATTGAGACGGGAATGTATCTGCACCACAATCAGGTGTTTAACGAGATGTTCGGTCAGGAGATCGATCCATCCTGCGTGACGATTTCCGAGCGCATGAAGGAGTTGGGCTACCTCTGTGTCGATGTGATGGGAGACGGTGTTGGTATCTATAATGGTGCAACGCGAGGCTTTGACCGCATTATTGTGGACCCGGAACATCTTTTGTGCTATGAAGCTGTAGAGCGTGCCATTCGGCATATTGAGGCGTTTGGTGAATGCGATCAGTTTCTTTTCGTCCATGTGGCGGAGACGCATGTTTATTCTGCCCGCACCGATGCACCGCCGACACCGATTCAAACCAGCAGTGAGTTGGAGGTTCGGATGGAAGGGAGCGATGATAAAGAGACCAGTGTGAACCTGCCCAGCCGTCCCATCTATATTGCTGCCAATCGTTATAATATCCGCAGTGCGGATCGCGCACTCGGCGTCCTCTTTGACTATCTGGAAACTCATTTTAATGACGATGAATATATTGTACACCTCTACTCGGATCATGGTGTTCCCGTCTATGAATCAGAGCCGTATCTGACGAGCGAAAAGCAGGCGGGGGCGGCGCTCATGATGCGCGGCGGGGGGATTCCCGTGCGCGGCATCGTGGAGGAACTGACGAGCGGGGTGGACATTTACAATATTGCAGCACATAATGTCGGCTTCCCTGTGGGGGAGAATGTGGACGGTAGCCTCCCGCGCTGGGCGGGCAGGAACGAGAGTATGTCATTACCAACTCGATTTATCCGGGAAAACGCTATGAGCTGGGTATTCGTACGCAGACGCATGAGTTTCGCCTCAGTTCAGAGCATATCGTCAGCATGGATGGAACAGTTGACCTCGATGGAGCAAAGATGGCCCTATGGCGCAGGACGACTCACCCATGAATCCGTGGATGATGCGGAGCTGCTTTCGTATTTCCAAGCGATTGCACGTTCCTTTACAGAGGGCACCATCGATCATGCGGGCTGTCAATGGCCGGAAATCGTGCAGGAGTAGGGTGCTGTACACAAGGGAGAGACCATGAAGGATGTATTGAGTTTCTATCGGGGAAGGCGTGTCCTCCTCACGGGACATACGGGCTTTAAGGGCATGTGGCTTGCCATCCTGCTCCTCCGGGCGGGGGCAGAGGTGACGGGATTTGCACTCGACGCGCCGACGGAGGGCGGACGGGAGGCGCTCCGTCGGCTTGGCGTTTTGAAGGAGCTGCGCGATCTGCGCGGCGATGTGCGTGATGCCGATGCCCTCGGATTCGCGTTTGCCGCGGCGCGGCCGGAGGTCGTCTTTCACCTCGCGGCGCAGCCGATTGTGCGGACGAGTTACCGCCAGCCCGTGGAGACGTTTGCGGCAAATGTGATGGGGACCGTCAATGTCCTTGAATGTATCCGCACATCGGACACCGTTCGTTCTGCGCTCATGGTGACGACGGATAAGGTCTATGAGAATAAGGAGTGGCCGTGGGGCTACCGCGAGAATGAGCCGCTCTTGGGCTATGATCCGTATTCGGCGAGCAAGAGCTGTGCGGAGATCGCCGCCCATAGTTATCGGCAGAGCTTCTTCGCGGGCAGCGGAGTGCGGCTTTCGACGGCGCGCGGGCAACGTGATCGGGGGCGGCGACTTTGCGCCCGACCGCATCATCCCCGACTGCATCCGCGCAGCGGTGCGCGGGCAGGTGATCGACATCCGCAATCCGCATTCGACGCGCCCCTATCAGCATGTCTTGGAGCCGCTCTCTGTGTATCTGATGCTCGCGGCACGGCAGGCGGAGGATGACGCGCTGGTCGGGGCATGGAATGTCGGCCCCGACGATGCGGACTGCGTGACGACGGGAGAGCTCGCCGATCTCTTCTGCCGGACGTGGGGCGCGGGCGCACGGTGGGAGACACATGCAGACGGCGGTCCACATGAGGCGCATTTTCTGAAACTCGACTGCTCGAAAATAAAGAGTGAACTCGGGTGGAAACCGCGCTGGCATATCGCCGAGGCCGTGGAGAAGACGGTGGAATGGGCAAAGGCATGGGAGGCAGGTGCGGATATGCGCGCGCTGACCGAGGCACAGATCGAGGCGTTTTCGCGGGGGATCATAGAGCAGGGAGAGAAATCGGATGAGTGAGCAGGAGATGCGCGGGGAGATTCTCGCGCTTGTACGGGCGTACTGTGAGAAGTATCATGCACCACAGGAGGATTTCTCCCCGGGGGATCGTCTGCCGTACGCGGCGCGCGTCTACGATCATGAGGAGATGGAGAATCTCGTCGCGAGTGCGCTTGAGTTCTGGCTGACGGCGGGGCACTATACGGAGGAGTTCGAGCGTGGGCTGGCGGCGTATCTCGGGGTGAAGCACTGCTCGCTCGTGAACTCGGGTTCGTCGGCGAATCTGCTCGCCTTTATGGCGCTCACGTCGCCGCTCCTCGGGGCGCGTGCCGTCGGGCGCGGTGATGAGGTCATCACGGTGGCGGCGGGCTTTCCGACGACGGTCGCGCCGATCATCCAGTACGGTGCGGTGCCCGTCTTTGTCGATGTGAGTCTGCCGACGTACAATGTGGATGTGTCGCTCCTAGAGGGAGCACTCTCCGCGCGGACGAAGGCTGTCATGATCGCGCATACGCTCGGCAATCCGTTCGATCTGGCGGCGGTCAAGGCGTTCTGCCAAAAGCACAACCTCTGGCTCGTTGAGGACAACTGTGACGCGCTCGGCTCGCAGTATACGATCGACGGAGAGACGCGCTATACGGGAACGATCGGCGATATCGGTACGTCGAGCTTCTATCCGCCGCATCACATGACGATGGGCGAGGGCGGCGCGGTCTATACGAATGATCCGCTCCTCCACCGCATCGTGCGCTCCCTGCGCGACTGGGGACGCGACTGCGTCTGCGCGTCGGGGCAGGACAACCGCTGCGGGCATCGTTTTGACGGGCAGTACGAGTGCGCCGCGCGGCTACGATCACAAATACGTCTACTCGCATTTCGGCTACAATCTCAAGGTGACGGATATGCAGGCGGCCGTCGGTGTCGCCCAGCTGAAAAAACTGCCGTCCTTTGTCGCGCGTCGCCGGCATAACTTCGCGCGGCTCCACGCGGCACTCGCCGATCTGGGCGATGCCTTTGTCCTGCCGGAGGCAACGGCACATGCAGATCCCAGCTGGTTTGGCTTTTTGCTGACCTGCCGTGACGGTGTGGATCGCGCCAAGATCGTGCCGTACATCGAGGGGCGGGGCATCCAGACACGTATGCTCTTCGCGGGGAATCTGACGAAGCACCCCTGTTTTGATGCCATGCGCGCCTCGGGCGAGGGCTATCGTGTGGCAGGGACGCTCGCGGCGACCGACCGCATAATGAACGACACGTTCTGGCTGGGGTGTCTACCCCGGGCTGACGGATGCGAAGATCGACCATATGGCACAGGTCGTACGGGATGCTGTGCACGCGGTGCGGTAGTGCTGTATCAAACGAGAGGGCGGAGCTATACTTCCGCTCTTTTTTTGCGCCGCGGGCGGATGGTGATAAGGAAGGCGGTGGTGTAGGCGGTGATAGGGATGGCACAGAGGAGGCCGATGCTGCCGACGAGAGAGCGGACGATCTCGGTGGCGATCATGTTGAGGTTGAGGACGTGGCGGAGCGGGAGATCGGGCTGCGCAGAGATGAGGAGGATGAGCGGGAGTGCACCGCCGATGTAGGCGAGACGAGGGTGTTCGCCATGGTGCCCATGACGTCGCGGCCGACGCTCATGCCCGAGGAGACGAGAGCGTCGAATTTCGTCTTGAGGGGCGAGCTGTTTCATCTCGTACTGGGCGGAGGCGATGGAGACGGCAACGTCCATGACGGCACCGAGGGCACCGAGGACGATGCCCGCAAAGAGCAGCTCGCGGAAGTCCACCGCCTGCAGGTAGAGTGCCTTGAGCATGCCCGCCTGTTCCTCAGCGATGCCTGTGAGGTAGGTGCCGTGGATGGCGATGACGGCGAGGATGCCCGCGATGAGGATGCCGCCGATGGTGCCGATGATGGCACCCGCCGCCTTAACGTTTCGCCCGCTGACGATGAGCTGGGTGGCGAGGGTGATGATGCTGCCGATGAGGAGCGTCCAGAGGATGATGTGCGAGGGTGCATAGAGGATGAAGGAGATGAGCCCCTTCGCGATGAGTAGGACGGCGAAGAGGAGGACGAGGAGTGCCTTCGCGCCTGTCACACCGCCGAAGCAGATGAGGAGGACGGCAAAGAGAGTGAGGAGAAGGAGCATGGCGGGGAGCCGGTCATAGTCGACGATGGCATAGCTCTCGCCTGCCGGCCGGACGAGGATGTGTTCCCCCTCCTCCGGGTGGATGTCAAAGGCAGGATTGTTGAAGGTGTGATGGAGGATCGTCTCCTCCGTTCCCGCCGAAGGACCTGAGTCGAGGTGGATGCGCACCTCATAGGCGGCACTGTCGGGGGCAAAGGAGGTCGTGCCGCCCGTCGCGTTCTCCACGCGGAGGATTTCTGCCTTGTAGGGTTGGCGGATCGCCGTCCTCGCCCGCCGGCAGATGGGTGAGGACAGCATAGAGGAGGACGAGGGAGAGCACTGCAATGAGAAGGCGGGGGATACGGCGGGGATAATGTTTCATGACGAACTCCTTTGAATTGTTACAGTATTTACGCATATTATGGCACGAAAAAAAAGTGATTTCAATAGTTATTCCTGATTATGTAAGAACTATTGACAGATACATCATTCTCACATATACTGAGAACAACGAGATAATTCCAGAGAGGATGGCGGCTCTGTCATGCCTCGCGGCGCAGGGATTATCATCGTCTCACGGAGGAATCCGTCAAGGCTGCTAGTGGGCGGTCTTTCTTTATTCGGATTCATTCGTATGGATTCGTGAGATGCTTGCCCTATGGCGGGACAAGGCGCCAAGGAGGATAGAGGAGCTTTCGGCGGGCTGCAGAGGAGTCTCGGCAGACGCGGGAAAGCGATATGGCAAAGGAGGAAATACGATGTTCTCGAAGACGGATTTTTTTGGATTGGCCTTGCAGTTGGTGCGGTTGCCGGTATCTTTTGGCTATCGTTTCATGCAGGAGCGCACGCAGCAGCTGGCAGCGCTCGAGGCCGGCACGGCGGATCTCTCGCTCGCTGAGCTCCAGCGTCAGAAGGAGGAGCTCGAGGATCTGATCGCGGCACAGGCTGCATCGGAGAAGTAAGATTTCCACGCCACGGGGGCTGCTGCGCATCTGCTGCGCGCAGCCCTTTTTCAACAAATATGGATAAAGAGAAGGGGGTTTCAATGAGTATTTTCGATACGATCAAGAATGCGATTCCGCACGCGGCGATGGATCTGTTCATCCGCTCGACGGATGTCGCTTCCTATGTGCCGGGACGGGTGCGCCTCTACAGTAAGCAGCTCGTGAACAATGCTTCGCTCGAGAAGCAGGTGCATGAGCGGCTGAACGCGCTCGCGGAGATCGAGCGGGTGGATACCAATATTGCGACGGGGTCGATTCTCATCACCTATGAGCCGGAGCGCCTGCGTGCAAACGCGGAGCTGCGCCGCGTGGAGGACTATATGCGCACCCATGCGAGGAGGCGGGCATCATGACGTATCTGTCCGGACTGATGCTCGGCGCATCACTGGCCAATATGGCGCGTCAGATGATCCTCGGTACAGGGGGTCGCCCTGCTGATGGCAATATCCTGCATGGACTGGGCGGCGGCCTGTTCACGGCACCGGAGCGCTCGCGTGGAAAGCATCCGCACGTGCTGGCACACACGGAAGCGCCGTCTGCCATGCCGGTTTCCTGTGCAGTGCCGACGGCGGTCTTTTCCTGTGTCCATGCCTCGCCGGGACGGCGTCGCTACCGTACGCCGTATCTGACGGAAGCCTTTGCCCAGGTGCTGGAGGATCGTCTCCTGCGCCTGCCGTTCATCCGTGCCGTGCGTACGAATACCGAGTCGGGCAGCATCCTGCTCATCTATGCGCCCGAGGATGAGGCACATGTCCTCGTTCTGGCGGAGGGGCTGTGCGCGATTTTTGCCGAGGGCAAGGTGCAGCCGCCCGCGACGCTCGCGAAAAGCGTGCGCCGCTCGGTGGAGTCGCTCAGTGCATGGATTCAGCGGAGTACGGGCGGAGCTCTCGATCTGAGCTCGCTGGTCGCCGGGGTCTTTATCATGCGCGGCGTGCGCCAGCTGGTGATCTCCAACAATACGCCCTCGGGCTCTCAGATGCTCTGGTGGGCACTGTCGCTGATGAGGGGATGGAAGGTATGACACGAGTGATGCACAAGCGGATCCGTCTCTCGGCGGCTTTGCCGCGCGAGGATGTACAGCAGCTCGCGGCGCGTCTGCGCCGCTTCCCTGCAGTGGTGGCGGTATCCGCCCATGAGAAATGCGTGGATCTCTGGCATGTGGGGATGCTTCCGACGGCGCGTGTCCTCACGGCGGCAGAGCGTGCCGTGCGCGCGGCGGCAGAGAAGGCTGTGACGCCGACGGAGCGGCTGGCGGAGTTCCGCCGCGATGCGGTGATCTCGCTCGCGAGCTTTGCGGCGATGGAGCTGCTGCGGCGCGGTGCACCCGAGCTCTTTGCCTCGGTGAAGGTACTGCGCTCGCTGCTCGTGCTCGCGATTTCGCGCAACTTCATCAAGACGGGCATCGGCGGTCTGATCGAGGAGCGGCAGCCGAATGCGGATACGCTCACGACGACGGCGGTGATCGCCTCGGTGCTCGCAGGGAAGCCCGAGTCGAGCCTCATGCTCCTCGCGCTCAGCAACGGGGCGGAGATGCTGACGAGCTACGCGGCGGAAAAGGCGCGCTCGCACATCTCAGGACTCCTGTCGCTCGGTCAGCGTGATGTCTGGCTCGTGGAGCAGACGCCGAAGGGCGAGGTGGAGCGCAAGGTGCCCGTGGAGGAGGTGCGTCCCGGCGATACGATCGCCGTGCACGCAGGGGAGAAAATCGTCATCGACGGCCGCGTTCTGCGCGGCAGTGCGGCGGTGACGCAGGCGTCCGTGACGGGCGAGTCCGCCCCCGCGATGAAGAAGGAGGGCACGCCGGTCTACGCGGGCAGCGTGGTCGAGGCGGGCGAGCTTGTGATCGCGGTGGAGAAGGTGGGCAGTGATACGTCGCTCGCACACATCGTCCACCTCGTCGAGGAGGCGCAGACGCGCCGCGCACCCGTGCAGAATTTTTGCCGATCAGATGGCGAACTATCTCGTGCCCGTGTCCTTCCTCGGGGCGGCGATTGTCTACGGGGCGACGCGCGACTGGGGACGCGTGCTGAACCTGCTCTTCATCGATTTTTTTCCTGCGGGCTGAAGCTCTCGACGGCAACGGCGATGTCGGCCGCGATTGCCGCAGCGGCCAAGCGCGGGATTCTCGTGAAGGGCGGCAACTACATCGAGGCACTTGCGCGCACGGATACAGTCGTGCTCGACAAGACGGGCACGCTGACGGTCGGCATCCCCGAGATCACGTTCATTCGTACGGCGTCGGGCGTGACGGAGAAAGAGATGATTCTGCTCGCGGCATCCGCCGAGGAGCACTCCGTGCATCCGCTCGCCGTGGCGATCCAGAAGTATGTGGAGGAAAAGGCGTGGCAGGCGCCGCAGCACCGCTCCTCCGAGACGATCGTAGCGCGCGGGATGCTCGCCGAGTGCCGGATTTCGAGGGCTTTACGGGCGGAACGATCCGCGTCGGCAGCCGTCGTTTCCTGCAGGAGAACGGCGTGACGGATCCGGAGGATCTCGCTGCGTCCACCTCCGGCAAGAATGTGCTCTTTGTTGCGCGTGACACGCGCCTCATCGGCGTGATCGGGATCGAGGATCCCATCCGTCCGAAGATGAAGAAGACGCTGAATCAGCTGCGCCGCTGCGGCGTGGACGAGATCGTCATGCTGACGGGCGACGCTAAGGCAGTCGCAGCCGAAGTGGCGCGCGATATGGATGTGGACTCCTATCATGCGGAGATCCTGCCCGAGGATAAGTCGCGCTATGTGAACCAGCTGAAGCAGCGAGGGACGGTGATGATGGTCGGCGACGGCATCAACGACGCGCCCGCACTCGCCTTTGCCGATGTCGGCGTATCGCTCGGCGGACGGCAGACGGATATTGCGGCGGAGTCCTCGGCGGTGACGATTCACGGGGAGGATCCGATCCGCCTCGTGGAGGCACTGCGCCTCGGACAGCGGACGATGCATCTCGTACATCAGAACTTTAAGGCGACGCTGCTCGTCAACTCGTCGGCGATGCTGCTCGGCGCGCTCGGCGCGATCAGCCCGCTCGCAGCCGCTGCGATTCACAACACGGCGACACTCGCCGTGGTGCTGAACAGCTGCCGCATTCTGACGCCTGAGGGCGGCATGTTTGCACGGAAGATGGCAAAGTAGAAAGCCGAATCTTTGTTTGTTGATTTTTCTCTCGTCCTGTTGTAGAATACGGTGTATGAATGAGAGGATAGGATAGGATCTACGATATGCCGATCCGCTGTTTTGAGAGGAGAGTTTGACCGATGGCAGGAAAAATGAAGAACTGCTCGAGCTGCGGGAAGGTGTTCGTTTCAATCAACAACTCCCGCATCTGCGCGGACTGCCGTGAGAAAGAAGAGAAGTGGGAAAAGGAGATCATCGAGTACGTGCGTGATCATCCGAAGAGTCAGATCCCTGAGATTGTTGAGGCAACAGGTGTACAGGAGCCTGTTATCCGCCGTATGATTCGCGAGGGTCGATTCCTTGCCAGCAACATTGACCTTTACTATCCGTGCGACAAGTGCGGTTCACCCATCCAGAAGGGGCAGTACTGCGAGAAGTGCCAGAAGGAAATGCGCGACGAGCTGACGGCAGCTGTCGGCAAACAGAGCGCTTCCGGCATGCGTACAACGGAGAGCGGCGGCGGGCGCCGCGGCTATGTAACACTTGGCGGCAAGTAAAGACTGCACGCGGCGGAGACGTACTTAAGAAAAAAATCTTAAGTACGTCTCTTTTTTTTTCGATAAAGAAGGTGAAAGGATTCCAAACAGATATCGTGAAGAGATGAAACACAGAGATGCCGCAAGGCTGCGGCAGTGTTTTTCATATAGAGGTGGTGAAAGACATGTTGATCAGAAATCAGGCAATTTCGGCAGTGAGCAGGCTCTACGCCGGTGCTCAGGCATCGGGAACACGCCGTGTAGATGCGGCGGGTGCCGTCCAGGCACCGGATGCACTCGAGCTTTCGGGTGAGGTGCAGAGTTTCGGAGACATCTTACAGCAGCTGCGCGGCATGGATGATGTACGCAAGGATCGCGTGGAGGCGCTTTCTGCACGCGTGCAGAATGGGGCATATTCCCCCGCTGCAGCGGATATTGCGGCAAAGATGCTCGCGATGCGTTACTGATTGGAGCAGCCTATGTGGGATGCATTCACGGCGACGCTTGAGGAACTCTCACGCCAGTATGAGGAGATCCGCGCACTGCAGAAAAAGAAGCGCGGAATTCTTGTCGCGCTCGACATGGAAGCTCTTGAGAAGCTGACCGCCGAAGAGGATTTTCTTGCGCGTGCGGTCGAGCGCCTCGAAACGGATCGACTCTCGCATCTCGCAAACATCGCGAAGTCGACACCGGGTGTGAGTGCCGAGACGAATATGGAAGAGCTTGCACTTCTTGCACCGAGCGATGCTGTACACCGCAGCGTACTTGCGGCGAGCCGCCGGCTGAGCAAGATCGTCGCAGAGACGAAAGAACTTCGTGACGGCAATGCACTCCTTATCGAGGCGGCTCTCATGGCGGTGAATCGTCAACTCGGACGCATCGGCGGTGCCGTGGTCGACCCCGTATATGGCAGCGGCGGCACGGAACAGGTGCGGCATCTGCGCAAGAATCTGGACTATAAGGCGTGAACGGCAATGACGAATGAGACCCGTGCGGCACTTGTACTCCTGAAGGAACAGATGACTGCCGCGGAGGAGGCTCTGGCCTCCTTTGACGCACTTATAGAGGCCCTGCAGAGCAGCGCTTTCGCTGCGGGAGTCGGAGCGGCGACGGCGGAGGCGGAGAAAAGTCTCTCCGCTGTCCGCACGATCGCACGCCGTCAGGCGGAATATCTGGACACCCTGCAGGCACCTGATCTTTCGTCGGTCATTGAACATGAACCGAATCTGCAGGAGCGCATGGTTGCTGTGCGCGCGCTGCACGCTGTGCGCGCACGTCATGAGGCACTGCGTGAACGGGTACGCTCTGCGGACCAGCTGCTGGAAAAAGAGTGCGGATTTTATCCGATACCAGCTCAACGTGATCTCGGGTACGGCGGCGGATGATACGTACGGGCGCTCTCAGCCTGTAGCAGGACCGGGGGCCGGCGTGCGGCGCGAGATAGCAATGTTTGATGCGGATGTATAACAGACGATGTTAGAGAAAGAGTGAGGGAATATGCGGTCAACATTTGCCGGTCTTAATACCATGGTGCGGGGCATTCAGAACAATCAGCTCTCGCTCGATACGACCGGCCACAACATCACAAATGCATCGACAGAAGGCTATTCGCGCCAACGTGTCGACTCTGCAGCGACGAACTATCAGGAACGACCGGCACTTTACGGAGACGTTTATGTCGGCGGCGGCGTTGATGTCATCGCGCTGAATCGTGCACGCAACATTTACGCGGATAAGCAGTTCTGGTCGGAAACGTCGACGCAGACTCTCTACAAAACGTATAAAACGAACTACGATAAAGCAGAGGCAGTCTTTAACGATGCAAAGGAGACGGGCGTCCTCAATGCGATGCAGCAGTTCTACAGCGCGTGGGTTAACCTCTCTGACTATGCTAGTGATGCCGCATCCCGCACGTCGGTCGTGCAGAAGGGCAACAACCTTGTTGACCGCATCAAGACGGGGGCACGTCAGCTGCAGGATCAGATCAATGCACAGTATGATGAGATGCGCATCCAGGTCGGAAAAGCCAATAATATCACGGAGAAGATCGCCGTTCTCAACAAGAACATCATGCTTGCAGAGACCAACGGCGGCAAGGCAAATGATCTGCGTGACCAGCGCGATCTCCTTGTGGACAAACTCTCAGAGATCACAAATGTCAACGTCTATGAGGAGGCGAATGGCCAGTACACCGTCGTCTCAAACGGCATGACGCTCGTTCAGCGTGACAGCAATCTCACGATCGAGATGAGTCCGCCGATCAACAACGAACGGTACGGCATCAATGATTACACACTCCGTATCAAGGAGGCGGGCGGTCTTGGCTATGTTCCGCAGGGCGGTGTGCTGAAGGCACTGCAGGACACAATCGTACAGGACAAGAAATACATCGACAACCTTGCCGATATTTCGGCAACGCTCATGACGACGTTCAATGATGTGCATAAACTTGGTGCGGGAATCGACAATGACTCGACAACGTGGACGAATTTCTTCGGCCGCAACGATTTCCACAGCGACATCACAGGCAACCATTACACGGGCGAACGGTATGTGTGGCATGTCGACCCGACGACGGGGGACCGCTGGATGACGGCAACGGCGCAGAGCGTGACGCGTGCGGCAACTGCTTCGGGAGCAACAGTGACGGCGGTTGATACGACCATTGCTGCCGACATCCATGAGATGCGCTCCATGCAGATCATCAAAGCCCTCAAGGTGAGCGATGAGCTGACGGCGCAGGGGGGACAGAACCTTGTCGCCGCCCGTCAGATTCAGAATACGGCACCGATCTCACCGACGAACCCGATCGGCAAGGTACTGCCGACAGTCGTCGCCGGCACCATGACGTATACCTATACGTTTGCTGCGATGAACGGCACGGCAGATGGGACGATGGCCGTCGAGCTGAGCAAGTTCTTCAACATGGATCAGAAAAATACGATCAATGTGGCGGAGCTTGTCGGCCTGCCGCCGAACGAGCGTGAGCGTGCGATTGGCACGGTCTCCATCAACCAGTATTACAACGGCGTAATGAATAAGCTCGGCGCAGATGCCGAAAACCTCGACAAGAAGATGAAACAGCAGGACGACCTCATGGTGCAGATCACCCAGTGGCGTCAGTCCACGGCGGGGGTCGACTGGAACGAGGAACTCTCCAATATGCTCAAGTTCCAGACGGGGTATGGCGCATGCTCGCGTGTGCTTACATCGATGGACGAGATCTTGGATCGTCTTATCAATAATACCGGTGTCGTTGGAAGGTAAGGGGGCAGACGATGATTCGCATCAGCAGTAATTACAGTGTCCAACGTTATCAGAAAGACCTGAACGAGCTGGACTACACCAAGTCGAAGCTCATGGAGCAGGGCGACGGGAAGAAGCTGCACCGTCCCTCAGACAACTCTGTGGACTACTCGCGTTATCTGCGCTACAACGTCTCCGAAGGCGAGAATGACCGCTACCAGGAGAGTGTTAAGGCCGGCATTTCATGGATGAACACATCCCAGACGGCACTCAGCTCTATGGAGGACATCCAAAAAGACGTTCAAGGCCAAGACCATTCAGGGCGCGAATGATGATAAGGATGAGAACAGCGGCGACTGGCCCGCGATTGCGCGCGAGATGAAGGCACAGATCCAGCAGATTGTCTCACTCGGCAACACGCAGCTCGGGGATCGCTATATCTTCTCCGGGCAGGCAGATCTGCGTCAGCCGTTCTCCCTCTCGGATGAGAAAAAGCCACTCAGCCGCGGCCTCGCAAAGACGCTGGACGACCGTCAGGCAGCGTTCTTTAATGATGCAAGCAACACGGACAGTGCGGATTTCCTGCACCAGATGCTTTCTCTCGACGGCAGCGACGGCAAGACGTATTATCTCAACACGCTGACGGGGAATATCTACACGAAGGAATTCGTGCAGGAAGGATACAAGGATGTCATTTCGCACGGCCGCTCGACGGTATCGGCAGCGGACAGTGTCGGCAGCATCACGACGGGTGCAAATTTCATTAAGAACAACTTTAAGAATACGGGCGAAATTATCGATGATCCTACTGCCTCGCCCGGCCTTGGTGCAAACTGGTCGGACACGACGGCAGTCGCAGGCGTGACGCTGAAGTTCTCGACCGTGCGCCAGCAGATTGCTGCTTACAACGGCGATTTCCGCCATATCTCGATGGTCAAGCAGAATGGATCGACGGAACCGACAGCGGATACCGTCAACAAGACAGGCCTCGATCTCTTTGGGCGCGACCTTTTCGATGACAAGAATTCGGGCAATGAGCCATCGGGCACAGCGATGCTCAACAACATGCTGACCGTGTACGCCAAGACGAATGCGGCCGATCCGCATTGGCTCAGCTCAGACGGCATTTCACTTGCGGATACGGCAAACCAAGTGACGCTGCAGGCACACACGGAGACCGGGGCACGCACCCAACTCTACCGGAACATGACCGAGGTTCTCACCGATCATAAGGAGAACATCACGCGTGATATCACAAACGTTTCGTCGGCGGATGTCGCAGCACTCGCGATGAAGATGATGCAGCAGCAGACCGTCATGAGCATGTCGCTCTCGATGGGCGCACGTATTTTGCCGCTCTCGCTTGTAGACTATCTGCGGTAAGAGCAGCTGAGCTGATGCAGTATGGGAAAGGATGCCCTTAATGCTCTATTTGAATGTGCGGCATACGCTCCCAATGATTGGGATACAGTCGCAGAAAAACAGACTGGACTCCGGCATTCAGCAGCCGCAGTATGACCAAGAGACACAGACAGCACGCTCCAATCGGGGAGCGACGCAGCCAAAGCTTTCCATTGACAGCTATCCCAGCCGTCATAGCTATGGCTTTACCAGTGACTCGGATTTTGCTCGTGAGAATATGGAACGCGGTTTTTCGGACGTTCAGGAAGGAACTTCGAAGCATACGCAGATGGGCTGGTCACTTGCCGAGGACGGGCCAAAGCCCGGGCGGCAGGTAGCCATCGAGCAGATCTACAGCGAGATGATGAGTATCGCCGATCAGAATCGCCAGCTTGTTGCCCAGGCGATTCCCGATCCCGAGATTCACTTCGATGTCGCTGAGACGGGCGGCGAGCCGACCATCGGGCGTACGACGCCGCATTGGAATGTAACGAGCCGTGACGTGTCGAGTACAACCGCGGCAGCATCGAGACCCTATCTGCAGCGAAAAGGTGAAATTCATGCATGGGTCAGCGAAGGAAAGTATGATATACTTGCGTAACAGGAGCCTTTGGACGATGAAGATTATGACCAGTCGTTTCTGGTGAGATCGAGGTTGCGGAGGATGCCGTTATCCACTTTTGCGGCGGGAATCCCTGCCTTTGAGGAGGAGCACGAGTTCCTCATCATTCCGTATGGGGACGACAGCCCATACTCATTTCTCCAATCGGTAAAGACGCCGGATCTTGCCTTTCTGATGACGATGCCGCACACCTTCTTCCCGGATTATGAGGTCACGATTGATGATGATGTGAGCATGAGCTCGCACTGACCTCGCCGGATGATGTACTGATCTATACGGTGCTGACCCTCTCCGGCAGGAGATACGTGATCTGACGGCGAACCTTATTGCACCGATCGTCATCAACGCGAGAACCCGCAAGGGAAAGCAGATTGTGCTCGACCGCAGTCCGTATACGACAAAAGCATCGCCTGTTTCCTGCAGATCAGGAGGCAAAAGTAATGCTCGTACTTACACGGAAACCAAGACAGCAGATCATGATCGGCGACAATATCGTCGTCAATATCGTTGAGGTTCAAGGCGACAACGTGCGCATTGCTATCGATGCGCCGCGCAGTGTCAAGATCTATCGCGGTGAAATCTACCGGGCGATTCAGGAGGAAAATCAGCGTGCGGCAGCGCCGCAGGCGATCGACCCTCAGTGTCTTGCCCAAGAGTTTATCATAAATAAGGGATTGCCGGCCCCATGCAGTCTGCATGAAGATATGCGGATGTGATTGCCGGCATGGCCTAAATATTTCAAGGAAGGATAGAGAGGGAATGCAGGATGCATTCCCGAAACACATGGAGGGGAGCCTTATGGCAGTAGCAAGTGTCCAGGATTATATGGTGGCGGCGTTTGCCGTCAACAGCATGCAGGACGGGAGAGGCGGCGGACCGCAGCCTCTCCCGCTCGACAGCGGCGGAGAAGCTGCGCGGCCTGTCTCTGCATCCGATGCAGTGCAGAAGGCACAGCAGGAAAATGATGATGCACATGAGACGCAGAAACAAAAGCAGGTCTCAGAGGAGCAGGCGGCGTACATCACGAAAGCAGCTCAATGAAATCATGCGGCGCATTGACGTGAATCTCAACTTTCAGTATCACAAAGAGGTCAACGTCATGTCGGTGCGCATGCTGGACAAGAAAACAGGGGAACTGCTGCGTGAGATCCCTGCTGCGTCCATGATCGATCACATGATCAAAGCACGGGACTGGATTGGTACATTCCTGGACAAGATGGCGTAAGGCAAGAAGGAGGAAATTATGGCAGGAGCAAGAGGTATCTACGGACTTTCGGGTTCGGGGATTGATGTAGAGTCACTGGTCAAGGTCGGCATGATGTCCGAACAGAGGAAATATGACCGCCTCTATAAGAAGGAAGTCGAGACGGAGTGGCGCAAAGAAGCCTTCGCTGATGTCTACAGTGAGGTGAACACGTTCCGCAGCAGCATGTCGGACATGCGCCTGAGCTCGCGGACAAAGCCGATGACGGCGACGAGCTCGCTCTCGGATGTGGTGACGGCGACGGCGAATGCAAATGCCGGTGTCATGTCGCATACCGTGGAGGTCACGCAGGCAGCCTCGAATGCCTATCTGATGACGACGGCGGGGCAGAAGGTAGCCCGCACGAATGCGGCAGCTCCTACGAGTGTTGCCCTGAAGGATGTCGCCTTTGCGGGCGGCGCGATGCCCGCCGGCATGGCGAGCGGCGATACGGCGCTCAGCTTCAAGCTCTCGAACGGGACGGGTACGGCGGAGGTCAAGTTCACGGCAGAGGAGATCTTTACGAAGAACCTCACACTCAACGATCTCGCGACGCGCATCAACAATGCACGCTTTATCGACAGTGACGGCAAGAAGTCTGCGCTCAACATCACGGCAAGCTACGATGCCGTATCCGATGCGTTCTCCATCGTGAACACGAAGTCGGGCAGCGACAACAAGGTCAGCCTTTCCGTGGATACGGGTGCGGGTTCGGCGGCGGATACGACAGCGCTTCTGAACAACCTGAAGCTCGGGCAGGTCAGCGGCGGAGCAATCAGCGCGCCCCTTTCCTTTACGGCGGCGGGCACGACCTCCACACTTGAGGCAGCGGGTACGAACGCGAGCGTCAAGGTGGACGGGCGTACCTACACAGATCTGCAGGAGAATAAGCTGCAGGTCAATGGCGTCACCTATACGTTTAAGAAGGCAACGCCCGCCGGCACGACGGCACAGGTGACCATCGCACAGGATCAGGAAAAGCTCGTCGAGAACGTCAAGAAGTTCGTTGAGGACTACAACAAGCTGCTCGACGATCTCCACGGACGCTATAACAACAATAAGTATCCTGATTACGAGGTTCTGACGAAGGAGCAGGAAGCATCGATGTCCCACGAGCAGGTGGAGAAGTGGAACGAGCGCGCCAAGTCGGGGCTGCTCTACCGCGACGACTACCTCGCTCGATCATCAGCGACATGCGCGATGCCGTGACCAACCGTGTCGGCTCCGCGCCGGGGCGCTACAACAACCTCGCGGCAATCGGCATCACGTCGAAGGATCAGAGCGGACATCTTCAGCTCGATGAGAACAAGCTCCGCACGGCAATTGCGGCAGAGCCGGATGCAGTCAACCAGATCTTCTCCCATACGGATGACGATGACAACTACGGCGACAACGGCGTCGCGACGCGTCTCGCCGAGCGCCTCGGCAAGCGCATGGAGTCGCTCAAGAACCATGCGGGCATAACGGCGAACAAGTCCGACCGCAGCGAGCTCGGCAAGCTCATCGAAAGCTATGAGAAGCAGATGAGCGACTTCAAGCAGCTCATGAGCTCTTTTGAGAATCAGCTTTACAAGAAGTACAATGCGATGGAGGAAGCCATCTCGAAGCTCTCCTCGCAGTTCGGTTTCTTCTCGGACAGTGATGCTAGGGAGGATTCCCACATGGTCAACAGTGCCGCGGAGGCCTATAAGAAGCAGCAGATCATGACGGCGACGCCTGAGGCGCTGACGCTCATGCTCTACAACGGCTGTCTGAAGTTCATCAAGGAGGGGGCCGATGCACTCACCGAAAAGAACTATGAGGCGGCTAACACCTCGCTGCAGAAGGCACAGAACATCATCTCGGAGTTCCGCGTCACGCTCAATATGGACTACGAGATCTCACATCAGCTTATGCCTCTGTACAATTACGCATACGACCGCCTTGTTGAGGGGAATCTCGATGACAACCTCGACGCCATCAAGGAGGCGGCGGACATCATCACAGAGCTCCGCGATGCGTGGGCGCAGGCGATGAAGAAGGCGCGCGAGGAGAAGGGGGCGCAGAATGCGGAAGGGAGCGGCGGCTATGCCGGATAAGGCCTACGAGGAGCACGTCCCTCTGGGAAAAGTACCGCATGCTGACGCATGAGCTTATGAAGTTCATCGATGAGGAGGAGGTCGATACCTTCCTCGATCTTGTCGACCAACGCGGGCAGATCATCGAGATGCTGCAGGCTCTGCCTGCAGACGCCTATCGAGGCAGCGCAGATTTTGCCGCACTTGATGCGGAACTCCGCCCGCTCGAGATGCAGATCCAGTACAAGGCGCGCGCATGGCTGGAACCGTTCGCGCCGTCGGAATGCAGCCGTACACAGCTACGATACGGGCGAGGGCAGCCCTGTGGGAGGATATCTCAACCGTCGGCACTGAGAAAAACAGGACTTTTTCCCTGACGCCCTCTTGACAATACGGGAGTAAACTATTTTTCATGAAAAACACTTAAGAACGTCCCCATTTGGACGATATACTATATGTAACAGGGTAATATGCAAGCGGTGCGGCTGCCATGGATGGCTAGCTAGCAGCCATTCAGGATAGACGCGTCACTTGCTTATTATACAGCGGGCATGGATGTCCGCACATAAAAGTTAAGATTCCGGATCATCCGGGAACACACCAGGAGGAATTTTTCACATGGCAATGGTAGTTAAGAACAACATGTCGGCGGTCAACACGCTCAACATCCTGAACAGAACCAGTCGGCTCTTGCGAAGAGCCTTCAGAAGGTCTCCTCGGGCATGAAGATCAACGATGCCGGCGACGATGCTTCGGGCTATGCCATCTCCGAGCGCATGCGTGTCCAGATCCGTTCGCTCGATCAGGACAAGCAGAACACGCAGAACGGCAACAGCATGATGAAGACGGCCGAGGGCGCTGTCGCAAGCACGGTTGAGATCCTCAAGACCCTGAAGGAAAAGGCAATCAACGCTGCGAACGACACGAACACGGACGAGGATCGCCGCACGATCCAGAAAGAGATCAACCAGATGGTTGACTCAGATCGACGACAACGCACTTGCTACGTACAACGGCAAGTACTCGTCGATGGCTCGCGCAACAGCATCGGCACGGCAACCTGCACGACGCTGACGAACAGCGCTCTGAGCACGGCTTCGGCATGGGACTCTAAGCTGACGAAGCTCCAGAGCCGCCAGAACGAGAGCCTCAACATCCAGTCGACGGATAACGTGACGATCTCCTACGTTCGTCAGGGCCGTACGTACACGACGACGTTCTCGGTCGGCTCGCTCGGTCTCTCGGATATCATCACGGCGAAGGCCTACAACGGGACGGAGTCCCTACGCAGGTACGGATCTCGTTGGCGGCACGACGGCTGGTGCTTGGATCGGTCTCGACAAGGCCGGCAACAGCGTTTACACGGCTGACAACAAGACGGCTCTCTCGATCAATGCTGCTGGTGCAGGTACGACCTACCAGATCTCTGCGTTCACGATCGGCATCACGGACAACACGGGTGCTCTCCGCAAGACGGCGAACACGGCACTCGATGGCTTCAGCGAGCGTATCCGTGCAGAGAACAAGTCCGAGGACAACGCCTGTTCTCCAGACGGGCGTCAAGGCCAACCAGGCAATCAAGGTCAGCATGACGGATATGCGTTCGCTCGCACTCGGCATGAAGGGGCACGGATGGCTCTGTCATCAGCGTCCAGACGCAGGAAAAAGGCGAATGCAGCGATCAACTCGATCGACTCTGCTCTCCAGAAGGCGCTCGACGAGCAGGCCAACATCGGTGCTGTCCAGACGCGTCTCCGCTACACGGCTTCGAACCTCACGACGCAGTCCGGAGAACGTCCAGAACTCCGAGTCCACGATTCGCGATGCGGATATGGCAAAGGAGATGACGGAGTACACGAAGAACAACGTTCTTCTCAGGCTGCTCAGTCGATGCTCGCACTAGGCGAACCAGAACAGCTCTGCTGTCCTCTCGCTCCTCCGCTAATTCGTTTCGACGATTTATACGGAATTCAGGAATCCCTCCTCGGGGAGGGGTTCTTTTTGCCAAAAATCCCTGTATCGCGTATAATGGTGCATAGAGAGAAGGTGTACCGGATGAGGATATCTGCGTGCTATATTGTCAAGGATGAGGCGGAGGAACTGCGTCGTTCTCTTGCCTCTGTACGAGCTGCAGTGGATGAGATCATCGTTGTTTCGACGGCGGGCAGTCCTGCCGTGCAGGACGTGTGCTGCGTTTTTGGTGAAGTTCATGACTTCGCATGGGTGAATGATTTTTCTCTTGCCCGCAATAAGGCGCTGCAGTATGTAACGGGAAATATCGTTGTCTTCTGGACGCAGACGAATACGTTTCTGCATCCGGAGCATCTGCGTGAAGGTATCAGAGATATTGTGCAGTCCTCACCTGATCTCGATATCATCATGCTGCGGCGATATTCATTCGTTACGGATGAATCGATGATCGATGCTCAGCAGGATTATAGTCCGCGTATTCTTCGTATGCCGGGAATACACTATGAAGGGATGATTCACGAACAACCGATGCGTGACGACGGGGAAAGAACGAATTGTCGTTTATGCAGATGAGAGGCTTTCCGTCGGGCATACCGGGTATGCAAAGGAGCGCGGACCGGAGAAGATCCGCCGAAATATTGCCATGCTGGAGGAGGATGCGGCAGCGGCACGGCCATACAACAATGCATGACGCCTATCTGGCCGACTGCTATTTTCGGGCTGCAGGACTATGCACGTGTCTTGGAGCTCTCGCGCAGGGTGCTTACAGGCAATATCACATTTCTAGTGATGGGATGAGCAAGGTCTATCATCAGATGATTGAATCGATGCGTGCGCTGCACTACTCCGATGATGAAATGCTTGCTCGCCGAGGAGGCGCTTTAGAGGTATCCGGATCTTCCCGATTTCTATGCGCAGTTCGGGATGATCCTCATGTGGACTGACACGCTATGAAGATGCGGCGGAGTGCCTGACAACCGCACTGGATAAATTCGATCATGGATTTTCAGAACGTCACGATTCGAGCTCTTTAATCCGATGGTGGCAGCACGTGTAGCGGCACGTCTCGCTCAAATCTATACGCATCTGGGATGATGAAAGAAGGGCAAAGCACTGGCAGGAAAAAGGAAAAACGTATGGAGGAAAAATACATCTGATCAGCTGAGCATACACTCGCATCAGTGCTTGCTATATTGTGCGCGATGATGCTCGTGCATCTGAGACGTCCATCGATAGCCTGAAGGGATGCAGTGAACGAACTCATTGTCATTGATACGGGATCTCATGACGATACCGTGGCCGCTGCAAAGAGCCTGCGGAGCTGCTGTATAAAGTTTCATGGGACAGATGACTTTGCTGCGGCGCGCAATGCGGCGCTTTCCCATGCCACGGGGGATTGGATCGTGTTCATTGATGCAGATGAATACTCTGCAGATGGGACACAGGGGAAATCTGCGGGGGGCGATTACAAACAGCGGATATTGAGGGGACAGAAGTGCTTCTCGTCCCTTGGCATAATATCGATGAAGTGACCGCGAAAGTGCTGCTGGACTCCTATGCGCCGCGCATCTTTCGCCGCCGCACGGGACGTCACTATGTTGGCCGTATTCGCGAAGAGCTGCGCGATGCCAGATGGGCACTGTGCCAAAAACGAATGCCGTTGCTCCTGCCCTGCTGACGCTCGGTGCATACTGGTTACTCTGCTGTGCTCACCCGTGAAAAGGGAGAGCGCAATCTGCGCATTCTGCTGGCGGAACTCGAGACGACAAAGGAGCCAGAGCGGATCTGGGGCTATCTCGCGGAGACCTATGATAATCTGGGCGACGCCTATCATGCAGAGCAGTACGCACGCAAAGATGTGTCGCTCGGACGGCGCGGCGTCGTCTATGCGAGCCGTTGCTGGCGTATTCTGCTGCGCATCTATGGCGTACAGCCGGAGCGGCGGGATGCGTATCTGGCTCTTGCGGAAAAGGCCGTGCAGGCGTTTCCGGAGCTGCCTGAGATGCATGCGGAGTATGCGGAGGCGCTGGCGGCATTTCATCGCTATCGTGAGGCGGCAGCGGCGGCTGTGCCGGCACTGGAGCTGCCGCTCCCGACGGGAACGGAGCAGTCCCTCTTTACGGATGAGATGAAAGCAGAACTGCGGCGGCGCATGGCGATCTGGCAGCGCATCGACACACATGCGAGAGAGATCCGCATCGCAGCCTGTGTCTTTGCCCGCAACGATCGTCAGGATATGGAGCATTGGCTGAAAAACGCGGCAGTCTATGCGGATGAACGCATCGTCCTCGACACGGGTTCGACGGACGGGACGCGGGCATGTGCGAAACGCGCAGGTGCGAAGGTCTATGATTTCCTCTGGCAGGGATGACTGCTGCCGCGCGCAATGCCGTGCTGGCACATGCGGATGCGGATTGGGCCGCCGTGCTCGATGTGGATGAGAGTTTTTTTGATCCGTCCGAACTACGCTCTTATCTAGCGATGATGGATGTCGTGATGCCGCATAAGGATGCTGTTCTCCTGCCGATTGTGCATGTGGATGAGGATGATGCTGACCGCGAGATCGGGCGTGCGCCGCACATCCGTCTCCTGCGCATGGGGCGCGGCCTATTCTATGAGGGCGCGTACACGAGGCACCTCAAAAAGCGGGACAGTGAGCCGCAGCTCTATCGTGAGCCCGTCGCCCTCGCCATCCGCCACGTGGGGTACTCGGCGGGGCGGATCCGTGCCAAGCACGCGCGCAACCTTGCCCTGATGGAGCGGCGGATCCATGAGGAGGGACTTCGTCCGGGGGACTATCGCTATCTCGCCGATACCTATTATGGTCTTGGACGGTATGCAGCGGCGCTCCTCTATGTGCGTGCGGCCTTGGAGGAAAAATGTCACGTCCATTGGTGCGCAAAGCCACCTCCATCACCTCCTGCTCGACGCGATGGAAAGGAGAATGTTCCTCTTGCCGAGCAGATCGCAGCGGCGCACGCGGCATGCGAGGCATTCCCAAATCTGCCGGACTTTTTATGGGCGGCTCGGCCTTCTCCTAGATGCAGCGGGAGAGGATGCACTTCCTATATTGACGCGCGCGATGGAGCTCTATGCGCAGCCCGAGGATACGGGCGGCGAAACATCGGCATTCGCTGCATGGGCAGGTGCGGTGTCGGCGGTACGCGCACGTCTTCTTGCCGCAGCGGGAGCGCGCGCGGCGGCTGAGGAGGAGCTTGCACGTGCGTTCTCACTCGGGACGGCGATGGAGGAGACCATGGATGTCTTGGTCGAGCTGCATCGCGATATGGATACGGGCGCGCTGCTCACAGCACTCCGCGAGCGGCTCGGCGGAGATCGGGAGAGCCTTTCTATATCATCCGTTTTGCTGACAGCTATGGCTGGCTGCACTTGGGCGAGGCGGCACGCAATGTCTATCGGCAGGAGACGGGCACGGAACTTCCAACGCCCCTGCCCTATCGGTGGCTGCGTTCGGATGCGCCCGCAGAACTGGGGCAGCATATCGTTGGAATGCTTGCGGGAGACGTACGGGAGATGCCCGAGGTATTGCTCCGCCTCGGACAATCCACACACACGGAAAGCCGGCGCCTCTATGAGCGGCTGCGTGGCCTTCTGCCGCGGGAGATGCAGGAGTTTTGGCGCCACTACGATGAGCCGGATGCCGTCCCGCGCCAGCAGCGCGCGGAGGGCTGCATCTCGTGCGCGAGGCGTTTGTACGCCATGCGGATACGGCGCAGACGGAGCGCTTTCCTGCGCATCGTGGTATCATACGGCGTGGAGGAGCTGCGTATCGCTGCCGATGCCTATATGGCGGCAGGACGCCATGCGGCGGCGCGTGCGGCATGGGAGCTCTGCGCACGGCAGGAGCAGGATGCGGATGCTCTCTATGGTGCGGGGCTTTGCACGATACGCATGGGCGATGCGGACGCGGGACGTAATACCTCATGCAGGGCGCTGGCGGCGATTCGGCGCATCGCAAGGCGAGGGAGTTGATGGAGTGGATCGGATGAAAAATCTCAGCGTGTGTCATTGTCAAGAACGAGGCGGAGAACCTTCCGCGCTGGCTCGCCTCGATGCGCAGCTTTTGCCGACGAGATGATTGTCGTCGATACGGGTTCGACGGATCAGAGCGTGGAGATTGCACGTGCAGGGCGGGGCGCGCGTGCTCCATTTTCGACTGGATCGATGATTTTTCCGCAGCGAAAAATTTTGCGCTCGATGCGGCGACGGGGGACTGGATCGTCTTCCCCGATGCTGATGAGTACTTTACGGAGGAGAGCAATCCGCGCGTGCGCCCTCTGCTCGAGGAGTACGACGCACATCCGTATCTTGACGGCTTCATCGTGCATCTCGTCAACATCGACGTGGATACGGGGCGCTTCTCGGACGAGTGCCGAGGTGCAGCGCATCTTCCGTCGCGCACCGCACATCCGCTTTGTGGGCAGCATTCATGAACACATAGAAAATCTCAGTGGCGATACGGCGCGGCAGATGATGATCGCGCCCGGCCTGACGCTCTATCATCACAGGGCTACTCGCCGCGCATCATCAAGAGCAAGTCGCAGCGCGATCTGGAGCTCCTCCTGCGCGCCGTGCACGCGGAGAGTGTGCGAAACTCGACGAATACCATCTGATGGACTGCTATTATACGCTTGAGGACTATCCGCAGGCGGCACACTATGCACGCCTTGCACGGGACAGCGCGGATCGGCCGGTCGGGCTCGGAAAAACCGCCCCATGCGGTTCTCCTGCAGTCTCTTATTCTGATGGGGCATCGGACGCAGAGATTCGAGAGGCGTATGATGCGGCGCGCGGCACTTCCGGAAAAGGCGGACTATCCGCTGATCTACGGGACGTACGCGTGGGATCAGTCGTATGTCATGACGGCGTGCGCTGCTTACGCGGAGGGATCCGTCTGCATGAGGAACACTATCGTGAGGGGACTTCTCTGCCGTGCTTCTTCCAACGGCGTATATGCGTCTCGGCGAGGCAGCGCTGCTGCGCATGCGCGGGAGGAGGCGATCCTGTCGGCAGAGCATGCACTCCGCCTGAATCCGCGTCATGCACCACTCCTCGCCGCGTTTCTGCGGATCATGGCGGCGGTCGGCGCAGACGATGCCGCGCTGATCGAGATCTCGAACGGGATCTATGATCGTGAGGCAGATGCGGCATTTCTCGCCTCGGTGCTGGCGGGCGCGGATTTTCCTCTCGCAGCGCTCTACTACGATCGGCGCAGTACGGCGAGTTCCCGCCGCGCCGCCGTCTCCTGCTCGCGGGGATGCAAATGCGGCAGCGGCATCGCTCATCGAGGAAATGGAGTGCGCGGCTGCGGTCGGAGCGGCCTGTGGAACGACGCCTCTCCCGAACAGCAGAGCGCACTCGCCATGCTCCTGCCGCGCTCCTGCACCGAGGTTCTCCGCGGCACCCGAAGCACAGCGGATGCTGCGGCGCGTTGCCCGGCTGGCGGAGGTGCGGAAATGAACGGACAGAAACTGGAGGCGCTGCGCGATCGTATCTTTGCGGCACTTGGACGCGGGGCCGCGCGGGAAGCGCGGCGCGGCATCGAGAAGCTGCGTCGCTATGAGCCAGCGGAGGCGGCAAGTCTCCTGACGGCGCTCTGCATTGAGGAGAGGGATGCGAAGGGTGCCCTGAAGGCGTGGCAGGGAGTGCAGGGCGCGTGCACCGCATGAGTCCCTATACGATCTTCCTGCGCACGCATCCACCTCCTCATGGGAGAGCATAGGGCGGCGCTGCGCGTACTGACCCCTCTTTTTGATGCGTCCATGTCTGCGGAGGTCGCGGAGAAGGTCTATAATCTCGCGGGGCAGTGCGCACGCTTTCTTGGGGCTGCGGATAAAGCCGTCGGGTTCTATGCGCGTGCGCGATGCCGCGCCAAATCTCGCGCTGCGTGCACTCAATGCGAGCAAAGTGCTCTTTAACCGTCACTATCTTCCTGCTGCGCCCGCAGAGGATCGGCAGGCGGCAGAGGGCAGTACGTCGTCTTTGCGGCGATTCAGGCGCTTGATCACCGTGCACACCGACGAGGGCAGCGGCTCCGCATCGGGTATCTCTCCCGATGTCAGAGAGCATGTGATGCTCTCGTTTTCGTATGCGCTGATGACGGCGCTCGACCCCTGCGCGCTTGCGGTGACCGTCTGGCGCTCGGCGCGGAGGACGCCTATACGGAGCAGGTCAAGCGTTCGGTGCAGGACTTTCGCAATCTGTCGCGGCTCACCCCGGAGGAGGCAGCGTATGCGATCTATCGCGACGGGATCGACATCCTCGTCGACCTTGCGGGGCATACGGCGGGCAGTACGCTGCCGATTTCTCGCCTATCGTCCCGCGCCCGTCCAGATCCGGGCATCGGCTATTTCGCCTCACGGGGACCCAGAGCGGTGGATTACTTTCCTCGCCGATCCCATCCTGCCGCAGGAGATGCAGGAGCAGGGCTTTACCGAGGAACTGCTCGTTCTCCCTGCGACGCATTTCTGCTGGCAGCCGCTCCACTCTGCGCCTGCCGCCCTGCATCCGCCGGCTGCCGGCCGCAGCATTGTGTTCGGCAGCTTTAATAACTTTACCAAGGTCAATGACCATGTCCTGCGCGTATGGGCGGAGATCCTGCGCCGTGTGCCGGAGAGTCGGCTCTCTCAAGGCGGATATCCGAGGGCGATGCGCGCGGAGGTGCTGGAACGGATTGCCGCAGCAGGCATTCCCACGAGCCGTGTGGATGCAGAGGGAATTCTCCGGACTATCTCGCGGCGTACAACCGCACTGGACATTGCGCTCGATCCATTTCCCTATCCCGGCGGCGGGACGACCTGTGATGCGCTCTCTATGGGCGTGCCCGTGGTGACGCTGGGGGAAACACTCGGCAGCCGTTTCGGCGCGTCGCTCCTCGTGAACATCAGGGGCAGAGGCGCTGGTCGCTCATACGGAGGAGGAGTACATCTCCTTAGCCGTTTTCTCTCGCCGGGGATAGACAGACGCTGGATGCACTGCATACGGGGCTGCGCGGGATGCTGGCAGCAGTCGCCCGTGATGGATGCGGCGGGGATACGGCGCGGCGGTCGGCGCGGCGCCATCGAACAGAGTATGGTCAATCTATGAACAGCACAGTGAACAGCTAAAGTCCATCTGATGATCGCGACGATAGTATCTATAAGGACAGTAAGGCTCTGCGGGAGCGGCTTTTTCGCCTCCTTCGGGCAGAGACAGTATGCCGCGGCGCAGGAGCTCGCGGAGGATGCCATGGCGCGCGGCGCAGCGGGAGGATATGCTGCAGCTATCTCACACCTACGCCATGAGCGGGCAGGGGATCTGCCGCGCGCGATGGCTCTCGCGGAGGCGTATCTGAAGACAGGGGCAATGCGCTGCGCCATGAGTTCATGCGGCTGCGTGCCGCCGTTGCCTATCGGATGGGCGATGCGGGCGGCGGAGTACTATCGCTGCGCCTATGAGGAGGAGCCGTCCGATCCGGCGCTGTATAGTTCCTTCCTTTTGGCGAAGAATGCACAGGATGTGGATGACGAGGAGCTCTTCCAGGCGCATTGTACCTACGGTGAGCTTTTCGCCCGTGTGCCGCAGTATACCTACCGGAAATCATACACGCATCCAAAGATTCGCGTGAGCTATATTTCGCCGGACTTTCGCCGCAATGTGCTGCAGCATTTCGTGCAGCCCTTTCTGACGATGTATGACCGCACGCGCTTTGCGGTCTATGTATACAGCACGGCGGAGCAGCCGGATGAGGTGACGGCTGGGCTGCGTCTCATGCGGATCAGTGGCGGGAGATGGGCGGACGCACGGCGGAGGAGATCGCTGCGCAGATTCATGCGGATGAGGTGGATATTCTCGTCGATCTGGCAGGACATGCGGCGGGCGGCGCCTTGCCCGTGCTCGCACGCCGTCCCGCTCCCGTACAGATGATGGGGCTTGGCTATATGGCGACGTCAGGGGCTTCCTGCCGTCGATTACTTCCTCACGGATGCAGCGTGCGATCCCATTGGTGGTGAGAGTGAACGGTATTTCACCGAGAAGCTGATCCGTCTGCCGAGCCAGTTCGTCTATGCATGCGCGCGCGGGCTGCCCGCGCCGACGGGGACGCCCGCGCGTCAGCGTGGCTCGATCCTCTTCGGCGTGTTCAACCAGTACCGCAAGTGGACCGACGAGATGCTCTGTGTATGGCGGGAGATTTTGGAACGCGTACCGCAGTCCAAACTGCTGCTAAAGTCGCAGGTGTTCTTTGCCGCTGCGATGCGGAGGACGGCAGAGGAACGCCTTGCGCGGCTGGGATTTGATCTTGACCGCATCGTACCGGAACCCGCGACGACGGACTATATGGAGCGCTATCTCGATGTGGATATTGCGCTCGATACCTATCCGTGGCCGGGCGGCGGGACGACCTGCGACGCGCTCTATGGGCGTGCCCGTGGTGTCGATGTACGGCACGCGGCGCAGTACGCTGCTTTTTCTATGCAATGCTGCACCTCGTCGGTGCGGAGGAGCTGGCGGTCACATCTGCCGCGGCGTACATCTCCTGCGCCGTCTCACTGGCGGAGGATCCGATCGTCTGGACGAAATGCACCGCACGCTGCGCAGGAAGATGGAGACAGCGCCGCTCATGGATCAGGCGGGCTATAGCGCGCACTGGAAGAGGCGTATATCATGGCATTGAGAAATGCTGGACAGGGGCTATGATGAAAAGAAGAAAAGCAGAGGCGCAGCGGGAGGCACGGGCGGCCTGCAGAAGATTCGGCTGGTTATCTTTCCGCCGATCTTGGTGAGAGGACGACTGCGCGACTGGCTGCCCATGTTCTTCGCAGCGTACGATGCCTTTCGCTAGGAAATTTATGCCCTATCATGCAGAGATCGGGCGGCGATTCGTCACGTTTTGCTGAGAAGGCGACGGTACGCGAGGTTGGTACGTATACGCCGAAGAGGCGGCGGAGCTCATTCGTCGTGATCATCTCGATCTGCTCGTCGATCTTTCGCTCGATGCGGTCAGCGAGCATCATGCTGCGGTGATGCGGCAGAGGCCGGCAGAGCATATCGTATCGCTGGCGGAGCATGTTCCTCCGGGCTTGCCGTACGCCTTCCGATGGTCGAGGGACAGGAGGTTTTCCCTACTGCTGCATACGCAGATCGAGGAAAAACAGCATATACCTATCGCCCCCGCTGCTCGATACGGGCATTCCCAACCATCGGCGTGTGCGGCAGAATGACGGCAGGGTGAATCCTCCCATTTTTGGAACTCCTGTCGTATCTGCTGCCCGCGATCGGCGATGTGCACCTCGTTTTGCCCGCGTCCATCGCGGGGGCTGGGCGCAGAGGACATCAGAGCAGATCGCCGCGCGGCAGTGCAGGGTCATCCCTTGACTTTCGTGGATGAGCTCTCATACGATACACTGGATGTCAGTGCTTGGCCTGTCGGTCGATCTCGTCGATGTCTGCCATGCGGCAGCGCATGGGATTTCACGGTTACGGCGGAGCATCTTGTGCGGGATCGCTATGCGAAACATCTGCTGTGTCAACTGGAGCTCCCCCACTGTGCGACGTATGAGGCGGCGGCCGCGTGCCTGGCTGCTGTGCGCTGACCGTGAACGATTGTCAGCGTGTCGCGGACTGCTGCGCTGGCGGCTGTTTGATGTTTGTGATGTTGGTGCAATTCAATTTCAGCCTGGAGCGTGCTTTGCGAGCGCGTTCTTGCGCAGGAGACGGGCGATCTGTCGCTGCGCTGAGTGATGAACTTGCCTGCGTCGCCTCCCGTCAAGACTGGGATGTGGTTCTCACTGCTGCACATCGACTGGATGGGCATGATGCACTCTCAGCGGAGCAGCGTATGAGCCCTTGCATGGGGCTATCACTTTTGGCGGTGCAGCCCGCTGGCAGCACGGTGGGCAATGTCCGCGCAGGGGCTCGTGGATCGTGAGGGCGCAGGCTCTATCTCTCGGTTTCAGGCGTTGAGCCGGGAACGCTGGTGAGTCTTTGAACGTGTACAGCATGGGACTCAGCGCGCATCGAAGAAGGGCTCTCTGTTGTACCGGAGGTTCGTACGAGCCCTGCTGAAGGCCTATGCAGATCAGTCTTCCGCCGATTGTGATCCGGAACAGGTATCGCGATATGCAATTGCCTATGCGCATGAAGCTCCGATCACTGTTCTCGCACCACACCTACTACTGGTGCGGGGACTGATGAGCTCAACGCGGCCGATGTCAGTGCACAGGAGGTCTATGAGAAGAGCTTGAGCTATGGTGCGCTCTTTGCTGATGTGCGGCCCTACACGCATCGAGGGCGACGAAAAAGGATAAGATTCGTATCGGCTATATCTCCGGGGACTTTCGGCAGCATGTCATGCAGTACTTTGTATGGCCGTTTCTTGCCGGATACGATGCAAATGCGTTTGACGTTTACGTATACAGTCTTGGGAAGTCAGATCAGTATACGGACTTCTTTCAGACACTCGTGACAAAGATGGCGTGATCTCACCTCGTATGAGCAGGATACGCGTAGCGTATTGCGCGTGAGATCCATGCGGATAAGGTGGATATCTTTTTCGATCTTGCAGGACATACGGAGATCAGGGCTTGCCGCCCTCGCATGGAAACCGGCACCCATCCAGCTCTCGGGGCTTGGCTACATGGCGACGACGGGGCTTCCTGCCGTGGACTACTTCGTGACGGATCACTACTGCGACCCCGAGGGGAGCGGCAGCGAGGCGCTCTATGTGGAAAAACTCCTGCGCCTGACGAGTCAGTTCTGCTATAATGGGTATACGAATCTCCCCGCATCGACGGGAACGCCGGCGCGGGGGCGCGGCTATATCCAGTTCGCCTCCTTCAACCAGTATCAAAAATTCCGTGACCCTATGCTGCGTGCGTGGCAGGAGATTATGGAACGTGTGCCGCAGTCGCGGCTTCTCCTCAAAAACAATGCCTATTCAAAACCGGGAGTGGTGCAGTCGGCCTACGAGCGACTGCGGCGGCTCGGCTTTGATATGAGCCGCGTGCAGTTTGAATGTGCAACCAAGGACTCTATGTGGCGCTATCTCGATGTGGATATCGCGCTCGACACCTTTCCGTGGCCGGGCGGCGGGACGACCTGCGATGCGCTCTACATGGGCGTTCCCGTCGTCTCCTACTATACGGAGCGTCACAGCACGCGGTTTACCTACAGTCTCTTGGCGAACATCGGGCTCTCCGATCTCGCGTCGACCAGCCTCTCGGACTATGTCGAGACGGCCGTGGCGCTGGCGGGGAATCTCGACCTCCTCGATGCCCTGCATCGTGAGCTCCGTGATCGGATGAAGACCTCACCCGTCATGGATCAGGAACGCTACATCCGCGAAATGGAGGAATGTTATCGTGCCATCTGGAACGCGTGGGAGAGCGAGAACACGTCCCTCTAGTCATGTCTTTGCCCCTGTGGAAAAGGCGATGGCAGCAGGACATCTGGAAACAGCACTGCGGGCGCTGCGGGACATCGAACGGAACAATATGCTCCCGCAGGAGCGGGCATGGGAACTGCATGAGCGCATGGGGCAGCTGCTCTACTGGCTGGCCGATCTCCCCGCCGCTCTGCCGCATCTGCGGCTGGCGTGGGAGCTGCCGCGTGAGAACCAGCGATCGCCTTGCTGCATTGAGCAACTATCTGATGTACCTCCACTATGTGGACGGCATTACGGATGCGATGATGTACGACGCCCATGCTGCATACGCACAGATGCTTGGGACATTGCCGCAGTTTTCCCACGCATCGCATCATCGTGATAAGCTGCGCATCGGCTATCTTTCGCCGAACATGACGGATCACATTGTCCTGAACTTTGCCGTACAGCTCTTTTCCGCCTACGATCGAGCGCGCTTCTCCGTCCATCTCTACGATGTCGGGGGGCAGCACAGCGAGGTGACGGACTGGGTCGCCGGGATGGCGGACGGATATGAGGACCTGTCGAAGTGCCGTCCCACAGGAGGCGGCGGCACGCATCCATGCCGATGGGATCGACATCCTCTTTGATCTGGCGGGACACTCGGCAGGCGGAAAGACACTGATGATCGCGGCGTATAAGCCTGCCCCGTGCAGCTCTCGGGGATCGGATACTTCAATACACCGGGGCTTTCCGCGATGGATTACTTCCTGGGTGATCCATTCTGCGATCCGCCGGGAGAAGAAGCGCATTTCACGGAGCAGATTCTGCGTCTGCCGCAGACACATCTGTGCTTTACCCCATCGGAGCGGTTCCGCCCCTGAGCATTTGCAGCGCACGCCGCAGCGAGAAACGTCGTCTTTGCCAGTTTCAACAACTGCAAAGATCACGGATGCGATGCTGACGGCATGGGGGAGATTCTGCGCGCTGTCTCACGGCGCGGCTCCTGCTGAAGAACGTGCATCCGCTGAAGGAGACGCTGACGCGGATGAAGAGCGTGCCGTGCAGGCGGGCATCGATCCGGCGCGGCGAGGCTGCGGCCGGGGTCAAAAGGACTACCTGCGGACTATCTGGATGCGGATGTGATTCTGGATACATTTCCGTATCAGGGCGGCGGGACGACGTGCGAGGCGCTCTGTATGGGCTTCCCTGTCGTCGATGCGGGCAGGGACGCGCCATGGCGCACGGTTCGGCGTGAGCCTCCTGCCATGGCGGGCCTTTCCGCGAGTTGATTGCGGGCAGCATAGGAGGTATATCGAGCGAGCTGTTCTGCTGGCGCGTGACAGGGAGCTCCTCGGTGCACTGCAGATGGCTGTTCCGCGCATGATGCGCGCCTCTCCGCTGATGGATGCGGCGGGCTATGTGCGTGCGATGGAAGCAGCGTATCAGATGATATGGGAGCGGTATCTTCACGAAAAAGCGTAGAGAAACCGCGCAGAGCGTACGCCGCAAAAACGTGCGCGGCGGGAAGAGAAACGGCAGATGAAAGGGGACGATGACGATGGCAGAGAAGAAAAATCATTACGGCAGAGCAGATTCATTCGTACGTAAAGAAGGAGAAGTACGCAGGGCGATCAATGCCTTTGCCGATGCCCTCGCACAGGGAGAGCCGCCGAAGGAGTGCTATGCTGATGTGGCGCGTGCCTACTTTGAACTGGGCGACTACAAACGTGCGGCGGACTGGGTGTCGAATGCCCTCTCGGTGGACCCGGGCAATGTCGATGTGCGCATCCTGCTGGCACGCATCTGCCAGCGTGAGCGCCGGACAGATGAGCGCTGAAGCTCTATGAGAATATTCTTGCGGCTCATGCGGCTGCACTCACCGCCGCACAGCGATGCGGAGATCGAGCAGCGTGCAGGGGCTCGACGCACGTCTCGCGCAGGACAAGACGCGCATGGCGTACCCTCATCTCGCGGCACTTCTGGGGCTTGCACTGCACCGACTGCACGTGCCGCTGCGCCTGCTTCATCCGGCATCGGCGCCGATCGCGCCCGTATCGTTCCGGCTGCACCGTAGCTCAGTCTCGCCAGCAGCAAGAGCGCAGGCCGCGCAGATCCTGGCGCAGTCCATTCGCCCCGCCGAGAAGATGGCGGCACTCAATGCCTTTGCGGGTGCGGCATACGTGCAGGATGACTATGCGGGGGCACGGGCTACTGACGGCGCGCACGGGGCTTGATCCCGGCTGTGATGTGACGCTGCGCAATGTGGCACTCCTCCTGCATGCAGATTGGCGAGCAGGAAAGAGCTCTCAGGTCGCGGCAAAGATGGGGCAGACGGACTTCGTGCTCCTGCGCACGCTGAAATCATGAGCGCGCTCAGCCTTATCCTTACGCTGACGAGGCGGGGAATATCTGCGAGGAGTCGGCGAGTCCCGCCCTGCGGCGGCGTCTGCAGCAAATCTTACGGCGGGCTGATCGTCCCCGTTCCGCAGGGAGCGGCGGATGCCGTGCAGAGCGGAGCTCCATGATCTGTCACGCATTCTCCTGGGCGGAGGAGCATCCTGCTGCATGGAACAATCGCGGCGCAGAGGCGGCGTCAGGCGATCTGCTGCTCTTCCTGCAGGGAGGTAATCCTCACCGCAGTCAGTCTGGAAAAATGGCGAGCGTGCTTCTCCCGGATGCGCAGATCGCTGCGGTTGGTCCCTATTTACAGACCATCACCGTATTTTCATAGCAGATATCTGAACTGCGGAACCGATGAGCGCACAGAAAATAGAGGTGGAGCACTGCGTACGAACAGTTACTGCCATATCGACGAGAGCCTGTTTCTCGAACACTTTGCTCTCCTCATGCGCCAGTGCCGTATTTTTCAGTGCGGCAAAAGTTTTGATGGAAAGCATTTGAGGGAGCAGCGGCGCCGTGTGATCTCTCGTTCCGCCTGCGCTGCGCAGGCTATACCCTCCTGCGTGTGCCTGCCATGCCGTCGCATCGTGCGGCGGAAAGTGTGAGCCTGGGATCTGCGCCGAGCTGCCATGCGCACGCCCTTCTGGAGCGAGTGGGGGACTGGACGTCGATGTGCCGGAGATGCTCTGGCGAGAGCGCTCGACGGCATTGACGGGCAGCGGGATCCTGCCCTCGTGCGCGCGCGACCTGTCGCAGTGCAGCTGCGTGCGCCGCGCTCGTCAGCATCATGATTCCGACGTACTAATCGTCCCCTGTTATTTTCCGTGGGACACTCAGATCTGCGCGCGCAGACCTATCGAACATAGGAGATCATCGTCTGTGACCAACAGCACGGATGAGCGGACGGCGGAGCTGATGCAGGCGTCAGAGGATGATGTACGCATCCGCTATGTGCGCAGTCGCGCAGCGCAGACAAAGGCGGAGAATTTTATGCCGTTCGAGCGTCTGGCGTATCTGCAGTGGTGCATGGACGATGATATCCTCCTGCCCGACAAGATCACGCGGATGATGGATGCCTCTGCGTGAGCCGGGCATTACCCTGGTCACGTCAGCGCGCGCGTGCATTTCGGTGATAACGACAGCAATTATCTCGCATTATGGCGGAGGACACGTGCCGTACACGGACGTACAGAGGTGCTCACCGCAGGGCGGCAGTCGGGCAGGCGACGCTCGATGGATCAGTGCGAATTTCCTCGAGGGCCGATCCGCCGTACTCTTTCGTCCGGCGTGATCCAGACCACCACTATTGGCGAGGCGGCGGTACGCGGCTCTCAGACCATCGGACTGCGCCAGTGGCTGGAGCTCATGGAGCGCGGCGATGCGGTCATCTTTGCGCGTCCTCTGCAGCCTCTACCGCCGCCATGCAGGGGCAGGAGGGCGCCAGGCGGATGTCATCGTGCGCAGTCGTGTGAGTGGCGCCGTCTGATCGAAGAATATTGGCATAAACGTATTTTATTACGCAGGAGCAGGATTATCGGCACGTTCTTGCTACGGATGGCAGAGGGCAAAGTGTCATTGCCCTCGCTGCTCTCTCAGGTTCCTGCAGCACTGCAGAAGCGCACTGAGCAGGGAGACGCCTCCAGTTATCCATCATTCTGATGAATCGTGTGCAGGAATGCGCCCCTAGTGCGGATCGGGATCTCCCTAAACTACTCGCCGCGCTCATCTGTTTTCGCACTGGGAGGTGTGTGAGTGCGGGAGCGATCACGCCGCTTGAGCTGAATGATGTGACAAGCATGTGGCAGCATCATCCTATTTGGGCGTGCCAACCTCATGCCCCAGCCAATGTGCGGCAGATGCTGGCGAAGCTACATCACGCATGGCAGCATCATAGTGCAGGAGATGGACGATCATCCCCATGTGGCTGAAGCGGCGGCGCGTGATCATTATTTTCTCTTCGCGCCGTTTCTGCGGTACGAGACCTCAACGAAGTATCTGGTGAGATCTGCGGAGATTTAATCCCCATAGTCTATCTCTTTGAAAATCAACTGGCGGAGCTGCCGCCCGCGCGCAGCTACGATGGGAAACGCACCGCAGGTGACGATTTTCTTCGGTGCGCTGAATCTGCCGCGCGGACTGGGGACCGCTGATGCCAAATATCAATGCAGCGATTCAGAGCACGGAGATCGCCTGTATTTTCGCGTGGTATCCGGACTACGCGTCTATCAGCAGCTGCGGACGGAGCACAAATCCAGTACGTCCGCAGCACGCAGGATGGATCTGTCGTTGCCCCCTATGGGCGCTTGTGCGGAGAACTCACTCCTCGGATATCGCTCCTGCCGCCGCTAGACTGATACGGAGTTCAACCGCGCGAAGTCCGACCTCAAGTTCATCGAGGCGGCAGGGAACGGTGCGGCGGTGCTCGCCGCGCCGACGGTCTACGCGCGCGACGGTGCGCGATGGGGAGACAGGGCTGATCTACTCTACGGTCCGAAGGAGTTCGTAGAAACTCGAGCTCCTGATCCGCCGCGCTGATCTGCGGCGGCGTCTTGCAGAACGCCTGCCGCTATGTGGCGAGCAGCGCCTTCTCGCAGGGGCATCTGGATGACTATATCCTAGCGTATCGTAGGCTCTTTGACCGCAGAGAGGGCTGGAGCGGAGCGCCTGCGGCGCGTCGCGAAGTGCTTCCCATCTGGCGAGATGACGGTAAAAAGTGCGAATAATTCCTCTTTGTGTGTGATTTTGGATAATGATTGACAGATGATATGTCGGCTTTTATAATAGAAGATAGGTTACGTGTAGATTGGAGATCAGTTCTGCTTTGCACGTCGTCTATCATGGAAAGGAGAGCCGACATGACGGGAAAAATAAAATGGTTCAGCGCGGATAGGGATATGGGTTTATCTCCCGCGAGGACGGCTGACGATGTGTTCGTCCACTTTTCTTCGATTCAGAGTGAGGGATATAAGACGCTGGGCGAAGGGTCAGGAAGTGGAGTTCGACATTGTCGAGGCACGCACATCACGCAGGCGGACAATGTGATCAAAAGGGAATAAGGTCGAGTTTGAAAAGCCCGCTTACGGCGGGCTTTTCATTTCTGAAAAAGGGCTGCAAAAATCTGAATTTAATGAAGCGCGTACATTCCTTTGCAGGTATTTTCTCCTTTATGTCCGAACTAAAACAGGTAACAGAGAGTACGTCCTCCCGTAGATAGAAAGGGGCTGTGTTTCATGCTGCTGCATTCACGGTTCGAGGAAAGAACGTCGAGGTTACCCCCTGCACTGCGCGACTATGTGGAAAAGCGCGTCAGCGAGATCACGAAGTACTTCGATAATGTCGGCGAGATGCGGTTCTGCTCTCTGTGGAAGGCACCACAACATGGTGAAGTGACTGCCCCCGTCGCACGCGGCGTTCTGCTGCGCGGCGAGGAGCATTCGGAGGATATGTACAGCTCCATTGATCTGGTCATCAAGAAGCTCGAGCGCCAGATCCGCAAGCGAAGACGAAGCTCGAGGCAGCGTTTCCGTCAGGAGCGGATTCAAGGCAGAGGCGGTCGAGACGTTTGCCCAGCCGATGCCGGAGAGATGAGGATCTACCCGTCGTCAAGACGAAAACGCTTCGCTCCAGCCGATGGATGTGCAGGAGGCGATTATGCCAGATGAACCTCCTCAATCATCATTTCTTCGTGTTCCGCAATGCGGGAGTCGGAGGAGTCAACATCGTCTACAGGCGTCACGATGGGCGAGTATGCGCTGATCGAGGTCGAAGAGGGCTGATCGTGCGATCGGATTCCGAGGAAAGGGGCTGTCTGCGAAGGTGGGGTTATCTTTGTGCAACAGTCCATCTTTTCGTATAGAGCAGATCGGCGAAACAACGGTAACGAGCTTGCACCTCATGAAATAGGGCACGAATAAGGACGATTGCAGTACTCGCCCTTATTCAGTGCCCTATTCATTATTCCGACGTCTTCTTACCGCTTCTTTCAATGATACCAGATTGCTATTTTCGCAGCCGTTACAGTCTGTACCGTGTAGATGGTCTTTTTCGCTCACATACCGCTCGCACTCTTTGTCCTGCGCGTCCCCGTCACAACAAGTCGCCGCCTCGGCGCACTGGTGACATCTTCCGCCGTAAGGTGGTTCATGTTCTCCCGCCGCCTGATGTCCTGCTTCCATTGCGCTTCTTGCTCGCTTCGTAGTTGTTCAGGCTTGATGTAGGAGGTCATCCTTTTCCCTCAAATACAGGTGAGTTCTCCTCACTCTCTTATCCCATCAACCACGAGTTTCGCTCCTTTTCCCGATATGTGCATGAAAATCCTCCAAAAACTGGATGAGTGTCCGTGTATCTGTCAGGTTCAGGTAAAGCACCTGCCCATACGATAAAGGCCTCCACGCCATATTGCAGATTATATGCCGGCTTTAACTGCCCGTTCTTCGTGCATCTCCTTTCATCCGCATGAGGTTGCCTCATCGTCCGTCTTTTGGAAAAGCTGTTTGCGATCCCCCAGATGTGCAGCTTCTGTAGTCATCAGATGGCTGATGTAAGGTCCAGTGTCTCCATGGTACGCTGAAGCACAGTCTTTCGTTTTCCACTCCCGCAAACGAAGATGATGTTTTGACTCTTTTGGATGCGTTTCAAACGTCGGCGCAGACGTTTCAGATGGTGCAGGCGAATCTCAGAGCCACAGCGCAGGTGGATACCGAACTCTTTTTCTACGCCGGCAAGAAAGGTATCGAGGTTTCTCCATGCAGGTTTGGTACGATTCTTTTGCACACGCCTTTTTCCAAACGAAGGTGTACTTGCCCGCAACTGCTTCGCTCGATCTTTTGTGCCGTCGACAAAGAGGTTCTCAAACGAGATAGACCAACGGATGCAAGAAACTGTGCCATTTGTGCCAGAATCTCCTTGGCGTAGGGGCAAAAGTGATCCCCTGCGAAAACGGGCAATGGTTGTGATCCAGTGCGGGTCGCCCTTCGAGCAGATACATGAGTGAATGTCGCCAGGCATACCTCCTCAATGCGGCGGGAACTGTAGATGCGGTTCATGCTGGGCGCTAGATGAGGGATGGCAAGCAGCTGATGCGGTGATACGAGATTTCGCTCAGCACGCCGAAAGCTCATGTAAAAGCGGCGTAAAGATCCATCCGATGAACACAGTGGAGCAGGAGACGAACGGATCAAAGCACGAAGGTGCGGCTCTTTGATCGTGTCCTTTGAATGGAGGTCATGGATATTCTGTGTATCACATCTTCGATGAATCATGTGCAGTATCTCAATTCTAATGACTAATTTTGGGTTTTGTGTCCAGTTTTTGTTGACTAGCGCAACTCTTTTTGACTTCTCATTCAACCCCCTACTCCTCTCACTGCCGTCCATCTCAAACACCACCGTCAGCCCTGATCCATGCCTGGTCATGTACTCCACCGTACTCACTTAAAAGCTGGCTATTGAACTCTGCCACAGGATCGGTCTGGGTTTTAGCCGCTTGATAAATCCCTCAATCGCTCGGACTGCGCTTCCTTGGCAGAGATGGCTTCCGTCACCATGTCAAGCCGAGCCTGCAGCATCATATCTCGCCACAGAGCACCTCGTAGTGCTACTGAGTACTCCTCCTGATTCTACGCAATGCGGGCGTTCTCACGGATGCATTTTTCCCTTTCGCCACGTCGCCTGCGGCAAAAACCACTGAATACTAAAAGGTGCGGCACGCCCTTGTTTGGCAAGATCCTCGCATAAAGACACCTCAAAAACACGGCGATGCCTATGGCTAAATCGCTTCTTGCACGAACACAAAAGTTACAGTGAAAGCGACCAGTAGCAGAAGCTTGTTCTCTCAAAGCGACACTGCCATTTTAAATCGAGGCTGTTTTATGAACATTGTTGTATACGTTTGCTGAGGCTCTCGCCCTTCCGTATCATCATCATAAGTTTTTCTCTGTTTGATTCTCTGCGGCACCGGGCTTGCGATGCTGCCTTGGCCCAGCAAACGGCGAAGGCGCCTCCTTTTCCGATGCGCTCTTCCTCCATTTCTGCCATGCGTGACAGACCTTGACTATCGACACCGCTGCATACTGGACGCTTTTCGGTCAGCTCGTCATCCTCGCCATGATTCAGGTCGGCGGCTTCGGCGTCATACCGTCGCTGTCTCTCTCGCCGCCCTGTCAGGGGCAGCGCGCCATCGATCTCATGCAGCACAGTCTTTTCCAAAGACGCTGTCTCCGCTCCGCAGCTTGGCGGCATCGTGCCCGCTCCTCTACTTCATTTGCGCATGACTTTCTTCGTTGAATTTCTCAGCGCGCCTTTTTCTCGCCCTTCGCTTTTGCCAAAAAGTCGGCTGTTTTACGGCATTTGACTTCGCGGTCTTTCATTCCATCTCATCCTTCTGCAGTACAGGCTTCGATCTCTTCAGCAGTTCCTGATGGATTTCGTCAGCGATCCTATCGTAAACGTCACGGTAATACTCCTCATCATCGCCGGCGGACTAGCTCACCACCTGGGCGGACATCCGTCTGGACCGCGGAAATTTCCGTGCCCACACCCTGCAAAGCAAAGATCGCTTTCGACGATGATGGCGCCTCATCCTGATTCGGGACTGTTTTCTTCCTTTTCTTCAGACTCGGTCAGCAGCGTCCCTCAGCGAGACACTTCCTGATCTCCTTCTGCCAATCCATTTACGACCCGCACGCAGACTTTCTAGCACGATCGACATCGAAAGTTTCAGCGAAACAGGGACGAGCCGCCCTCATCGCCAGTGCTCATCGGCGGCTCGCCCGGCTCCACCGCAGGCGGCATCAAGACAACAGCTTTCACCGGCTGCCATCGCGGTCGCCACCTTCCGCCTCAAGAAGGATCCGACTTGCTTCTCGCGGCGTCTTTCCTCCGAAACACAGCGTCATGCCGTCACCCATCCTCGCATGATGCTCTCCTGCTTTTCGCCGGGCGGCATGCTGCTCAACCTCGTGACGGCATACGCCTGATCGGCAGCGCACAGGACAGCTTCTGCGCTGGGAACCCGTCAGCCTTTCCATCGGCGTCACCGACGATCTGGGGCCGCTTTCCAAATACGTCGCGATGCTTTTGATGTTCTTCGGGCGCATCAGAGTCTCACTGTCATCTTTGCTGCCCATGCACAGCAGACAGACTCCGGCCGCAGCCCGGAAGAACGAATCACCATCGGATGGGAGGAACATCATGAAATCCATCCTGCTCATCGGACTTGGCCCATCGGCCGCTACATTACGAAAGCTGCGACGCGGCACAGGGTCCTCGCCGTCGACCACGACGAAAGTCAGCGTAAACAGCATTCTGCCGTTCGTGACGAACGCACTCATCGCTCGACAGCACCAATGCCGACTTTCTGCGCTCTCTCGGCATCTCCCACCAGTGTCTGCATCGTCGCCATCGGATGACTTCAAAGCTCCCTCAGAAACAACCTCGCTTCTCAAAGAATTTGGCGCACGCTATGTCGTGGCGCGCGCCTCGCTGCGACTGATTCACGAAAATTCCTGCTGCGGAACGGCGCGGACGAAAGCCGTCTACCGGGCGCCAATTCGCGCTTTGGACGGCCATCGCTGCGGTTCCAATCATATCGCTCGAGCTCACTTCCGCTCCAGCGACAGACCGCCATCTACGAGTACTCGTACCAAAAACGCATGGGAAGGAAAAGCATCATCGAGCAGATATCCGCCGCCGGCATCGCCTGAACATCCTCAGCATAAAAGCGGGCGACACATCGACCTCAATATCTCTGCCCAGACGATCTTCGCGCCGGATGCCGCCGTTCTCGTCGCCAGCAGACAGGAGATGTCGCTCATGTCTTTCAAAGAAATGGCTGAGCCGCTCCCATAAAATATGGCGGGAGACGATTTCATCCTTGAGTCTCTATCAAAAAATGAAAGCAGGGACATCCCTGTATTCTTCGACGAGATCCTCACCAAGATTCATCAGCCCTAAATTCTTGACCGGCTCAGATCTTTCTTCGGAAATACATATTGATTGGTACGCGATAAAATCCTCCTCGCTGTAGCTACCCGCCCTCAATTCTGAATTTCTCCGGCAGTGCGGACTATGAGTGCAGCCAATCACAGGGCAAATTCGAGACAATACTTCCACCACTGGGTCGGACTGAATACACACTGTCATGCCGCCATGTGGAGAGGCAAAAGAGCGATCTTGACATCGCCCGCTTGCTCACGCGCCGGCTGAACGAGACTCGCGCCCGGCACGAGCGGCTTCCCATGCAGAAGGATGCCGCCGACTTTCTCGATGGTATTTACTTCCACCGTATGAACGCCTTTCCATCAAACATTGGCGTGAATTGACGAAGCAGCACACGCACGATATGGGCCGATACCGTGGAAAGATCACCGCGCCACGGACGTGGAAAAGTTTCGCTGCTCTCTCTCGTATACGACGACCTACTCTTCAACATCAAGTATCCATATTTTGTTTTACACACGCACAGCAAAAGCATTAACGGACAGCATCAAATGCGCGGAACACGGCTTCCCGAACATCCTGTGGTCTTTCTCCATCCAAAAGCCGCAGCAGCGAGAGGCTCACGGAAAACAGTCCTGCCGTCCTATGGAATGAGCAGCGAAGTTGCTGATCACCGTCTGCCTCCCAGAAACTGTCCCGAGGATATCATTCTCTGCCCGCACGGGAGAAGCCGTTCTTCCTCGCTCAGCCGGCTAACAGTAAGTCAATCCACTGACATGGGCGAAGTTCGGACAGGTGCACGGGTGTCGCATTGTACGATGTCACCGTCGACATACGCCCGCAATTGAGACGCGAAACCCCTTCATTTTATCAGTAATTCCTAAAAGACTTCAACTCTTTTTGAAAAACTCTCCATTCAACCCCCTGTTACACTCTCACTGCCGTCCATCTCAAACACCACCGTCAGCCTTGTCACGCCCACGGTCACACATTCCACCATGCCGCCCAGAGCTGGCTGTCGAACTCTGCCACAGGCTCAGTGCGGTTTGAGGCCTCTTGATGAACACTGCCAACTGCTCAGGATTGCGCTTCCTTAGCAGAGATGAGTCTCAACACCTCGTCAGACCGAGTGCCCTTGGCGACATCGTATCCTCTACCAGTCCTTCGTGGCTGCGCTGATACTCCTCCTGGCTCTGAGCAATGCGGGCGTTCTCTCGGATACGCTTTACCGTCATCTCTACAAGTACCGCGAGTTCCTGCTGCAGTTTGATTTTTCCTCCATGGGTGCCGTCGTGTCGCACTAGCGTCTGCCTGACGAGGCCGCGCGTTCGTGACAATCTCCTCCCGCTCCGTCACCAGCCGATTAGATGCCGTGACAAGAGCTTCCTTGATTTCCTTCTCCATCACGCGGGGGTTCGGCATTTCTGCCCGTCATGCTTGTTGTTGCATCGATAAATAGTGCGTCTGTACTTATCCGTGGAATGCCAAACTTTAGCGCCGAAAAGAACCGCCGCATTCGCCGCGCCTAGATCTTCCCCGGAAAATGCTTACGCCGCTATATCTTCCCACCTTCCGTGTCGACGCTCCATCTCCTCTGCACCATCTCGAACGGCAGGGTCGATGATGGCAGGATGCCTCTGTTCACAAAGTAGCTCAGCACTTGTCTGCAGTTCTTGACGGCTTTCTTGGTGAGGAAGTCCGGCGTAAAGGTCTTCTGGATTCTCGCGCAGCCTGTGTATTTCTCATTGCTGAGGGATGCCCCGGATGGTCTTGGCGTTCCATTTTCCTTACCCGTGACCGTCAGAATGTGCCGTGCGGTCAGGTTCTTTGCGATCCTGCCGGCTGTCATACCTTCAAGGAAAAGCTGGAAGATGAGCCGCACGATCTTAAGCGCTCCTCGTTGATGGCGGGATTGCCGTCCTCGCCCTTGTCATAGCCGAAAGTGCGAGTAGCCGACGGAGAACTTGCCGTCAGCAAACTTTTTCCTGAGTCCCCATGTGACGTTCTCCGAGATGGATCGTGCTTCCTCCTGCGACAAGCTGCTCGAGGGATGGTCAGGAGGATTCAGCATCCCATCATCCCTGCCCTTTTCAGCAGATGTGCTATAATGCAGCCATTGGGATAGGAGAAACGATGCAGAAGAATCTATACCGTTCATCAGTAGGGTGAGCCTGATCTATGCGCTCTTTTTGCTGCTGCTGACGCTGACGGGGCTGCCGCTCCTCTTTCGCGGGGAGATCAATGCGTGGAACACGGTGAATATGCCGGAGAGCGGGGAGCCCATGCCGATGGCGGAGCTCTGGCAGGCACTGCCCGAGGAGGCGGCGGTGCGTGCAGCGTATCCGACGAAGGAGATCCTGGCGGTGACGCCGGATGGCACGGATGGGACGCTCTATTTCCGCGTCGTGGAGCGCAGCGCAGCGGCAGGACGCTCCACATGCGCATGGGCGGCGAGACAGATCATGTACGATGTGCGCACGCTACGGCATTTGACCGCACGGGCGCGTCTATCGCCATGATGGGGTGCAGATCTTCATGCACGATGCATTCTGCACGTCCGCATGGGCATGGATACAGGAGGCGCGACTTTCTCGCCTGATGTGTGCCCTCGGTCATCTCCATCGTGACGGGCATCTATCTCTATCTGCCGATGATGAAGACGCATGCGTTCGGTACGCACCGGCGCAAGACTAGTCGCGTGTTCTGGTCGGACTGGCACAAGATCACGTCGATCTTTGCGGGACGCATGGGCGACGGTCATGTGCGTAGGTGGCATCGTGATCGTCTCTACTCGGTCGGGATGCGGGACTATCACAGCACGGCGCATATTGCGGCGATGGAGCATTTTTGCCGCGCAGGAGCAGCAGGCGGAACGCTCCGTCCGCAGAGCACTGGCGCGCGTCGAGAAAGCCGTCCCGGGCGGGATGTGATCTCCATGCAGCTGCCGACGGCATCACTATCCGCTTCTACGTATTCGGACCGCCGATCCCGCCCGTGCGCGCGACGGACTTTGTACTGGGCGAGCAGACCTATCTTCCGGCGGACGGCGACACCGTTCACCGTCCCCGTACCGGCGTGGATGAAGCGGCACCATTCTTCCTGAACATCCATATCACAATCATCGGGCTCCTTGCCGTAAAGATTTTTCTGGGCGCTGCTGATCCTCGTGACGGCGGCGATGATCGTCACGGGCATTGTGCTCTGGCTGACGCGCTGGCACAGCCGCATCGCGGCGGCTGCCGAGATCGCCGTGAAGAAACGCTCCAATGCGTCGTGGGAGGCCGCACGCATCGCATTGAGGGAGCCTTGTGATCTTCGTCGCGCCGATTTACGGCGGATGGGCAGGCGAGGGACTGGCACTTGCGCTCAGTGCGTACCTGATCGTGTATTTCGTACGCGCCGTGCGCAGATGATCGTTTGCCGCTGTGAGGCGGCGCCGCGCCAGGGGAGGAGAACAGCGTTGACGTATCGAGGACTGACGACGGCGGAGGCGGAGGCCTCGCGCCCGCATCCGCGGGGCGAATGTCCTGCGGAGCCGGCGCGGCTGACCTTCGGACAGGCGTTTTTGGAGACCTTCCGCGACCCGATGATCCGCATCCTGCTCGTGATGGTCGCACTCATGAGTCACGATATGCTTTCGTCGGCTATGCGGAGATCTAGAGGCCGGTCGGCACGATCGTCACGGTGCTCATCGTGGCAACGGTGACCGCACCGGACAGAGCCTGACGAGCGACGACGAATACCATGCGCTGCGCGCGCGCACAGCAGGGACAGGGCAAAACTGCGCCGCGACGGCGCCTCCATGTCCTGCCCGTGGATGAGATCGTGGTGGGACGACCTCGTCATCCTGCAGAGGCGACAAGATCCCAGCCGATGGTGTACTCATCTCAGGTGACCTGCGCTGAAGCAACGCGGCGCTGAACGGCGAGACGGAGGTGCCATAAGCGCGCCGATGCGGCTGCCGTATTTCCGGAGAAGACGACGGGGATACCTTTGTCGATGGCACGACGCTCTTTCGCGGGAGCGTCGTCTTTGACAACGAGGGCATACTGCAGGTGTGCCGCGTCGGTACTGCGACCATGATGGGACAGATGGCGTCGGAGATGCAGGCACGTGAGCCCGCGTCTCCGCTGCAGGTCAAGCTCGCCAAGCTCGCCGATCAGATCTCGGCGTTCGGCTATATCTCGGGCATCGTGATCGTCGCGCTCTACGTGATGTTCTTCGCCCTGCGCGCGGGCGGCATCAGGCGTATGTCCTCCACGGCTGGGGACAGGGTCCTCGTGGACGTGATCGAGGCAGTCTCTCGCCATCCTCATCATCGTCATGTCCCGTACCCGAGGGCTGCCGCTCGCTGATCTCCATCGTCCTGATGCAGAACACGGGCCGCATGCTCTCACGCGGCGTGCTCGTGCGCCGCGCCGTCGGCATCGAGACGGCGGGGGCGCTGAACATCCTCTTCAGCGATAAAACAGGGACAATCACGGGCGGACGGCTCTCGGTGGTCGAGGTTTTCACGGCAGATGGGACGGTCTACAGCGCCGATCTCCTCGCCGGAGAGACGGTGCTCGCGGCGCAACTGCGGCGCGCCATCGGCAGAGTACCGCCTCCATGTCACGATGGGCAGGGGCCGTCGTCGGCAGCAACCCGACCGATCAGGCGGTCATGTATGCCCTGGGGAAAAGAACTGCCGCGCCCTGCAGGGCGGATGAAACATCCCAGGCAGGGGCGGCGGCGAGACGTTTAACTCGGTGAATAAATTCAGTCAGGCAGAGCTGCCCGCACGCGGCATTGTCGTCTATAAGGGGCGCCGAGGTGCTCCTCTCCCGCGCGCAGTATGCACTCGATGCGACGGGAAATGTCGTGCCCTACGATGCCGACGCCCTGGCAGAGACGATCAACGCATACGCTACGCGCCATGCGCATCCTTGCGTTCAGGTATTCTGCGTCGGCATTTCCACGAGATAGGGTGAATGCGGACACCGTGCTCATCGGCTTTGCGCGATTCGCGACGATGTGCGCCCCGAGGCGCGCGCGGCGATCGCCGAGTGACGGCAGCGGGCATCCAGAGTCGTCATGGTGACAGGGCGACCGTCGCGAGACAACGGTCGCAATCGCGCGTGATGCGGGCCTCCTGCGTGCGGACGGGGAGCTCGTCTTGACGAGCAGCGACCTCGCGCCAGATGGACGATGCCGCCGTGCAGCGCGTCCTGCCACGGCTGCGCGTAATCGCACGCGCCCTGCCGACGGACAAGTCGCGTATCGTGCGCCTCGCACAGCAGATGAATCTCGTCGTCGGCACGGACGGGGACGGGTCAATGACTCGCCCGCCCTGCGGCGCGCCGATATCGGCTTTGCGATGAGGGAGCGGCACGGGAGGCGGCACGGGATGCGGGTGACATCGTCATCCTCGACGTAATTTCCGCTCGATCAAGGATGCAATCCTCTATGGACGCACGATCTACAACAACATCCTGAAGTTCTGCCGCTTTCAGCTTGTCATCAATATCGCCGCCGTTGTCGTCAGTGCATTTGCGCCATTCTTCGGCATCATGGAACCGCTGCGCGTGACGCATCTGCTCTTCATCAACCTTGTCATGGACAGCCTCAGCGCGATCATGCTCGGCAACGAGCCCGCCCATGAGGCTATATGCGAGAAGCCGCGCCGCCGTGACGCGAGGCATCATCAGCCCCGCGATGGTGGCGCAGATTCTCTGGATGGGGACGTGGCTCGTGCTGCTCAGCTGCCTTCCTCCGCAGCCGATTTTTGCCGCGTGCTTTTTGCAGGGGCAGGGCGGAGCAGTGACAGCGTACTTCCTGCTGTTCGTATTGGCCTCGCTGATGAACAGGGTTTAACGTGCGGTCAGGCGGCTTCGGCATCTTCCGCGATCTCGGGGGCAAATCCGGGATTTCTGCGGGTCCTGGGGCGGCATCGTTCTCATCGCTGGCGGCCATCATCAATACACTCCTCCCGCATGAGATCGGCCCATGGATCGGTGCGATGTTCAGCTCACGCCCATCCATCCGGGCGGCTGGGTACTCGCCTTCCTCCTCGCTGCAACGATGCTCCCCGTCGATCTCAGCCGCAGAGGCACTGGTACGCGCCCTGCGGTGAGGGTGCTTCTAAAAGCCTCTCCCGCATCGGCGGGGATGCAAATGTGCCGTCCTCAGCCTCCCCGGTATCACGGAGGAGCACTTGCAGTAGTGGGGGCACACTTATCTAAAAAGTCAGGTACGTACTCTGTGCCGACCAGCCTCCGCACCCTGCACGTAGACCTGCGTCATGCCAAGATCGCGTGCGGCATCGACGACGGACTCGTACTCGAGGTCGTGAGCCGGCGGTGGAGCGGCAGGAACTCCGCCGCGCGCGATAGAGCGGAGTGTATTGCCGCATGAGACTGAGCTGTATGCGCTACCCGAACGCCTCCAGAGACGCCGCACGAGGCAATGCTCTCACGGCGGTGTCCCGGCGGGACGAGATGGCGGACGAGGACGCCGCGCAGGAGACGTCCGTCCGCGGCAAAGCTGCAGTGCGCCGACCTGCTCGACCATGGCACGGGAGTGCGGCAAATGCAGCCGTCGCGTAGTCAGGGGGCGGCGGGTGAAGTCGTCGCTCTCCTCCGTGTTGTATTTGCCCAGGGATCAGGGCGGGTAGATATCCACTGCGCCCGCGAGGCGTGCGATATTCTCCTCCGTCTCATAGCCGCCCGTGTTCCAGACGACAGGGATGGTCAGCCCATCTGATCGTGCACGCGCGAGTGCGGTTGAGAATCTGCGGCGAGTGAGTGCGTCGGTGTCACGAGATCGAGGCGTTGCGGCGCCCTGCGCCTGCAGCGGAGAAAACGCCATGCAAGCTCCTCCTCCGTCATCTCTCTGCCGTGTCCTTCGTGGCTGATCTCGTGGTTCTGACGGTAGACACAGCGGGTGTGCAGTGGGCGAGAACACCGCCCTGCGCCGTGCGCACCACGGAGCGGGCTCCTCCATGTGTAGCATTGTGCGCGCAACACGCCAGCCGCCCTGCGCCGCAGAGCCCACGCCCGCCTGCCGTGCGGTCGACGCGCAGCAGCACCGCGGGACAGGAGCGTACTAGTGTTTTAGTAAATCAATCAATCGTTTCTCCTTGTATATTTGTATGTGTTGGGGGCTGTAGATTTGTTCTCTCGACTTTTCTCGCCCGTTCAATCATGCTCACTTACTCTGCAGCGTGCTGAAGTTCTTCCGATAGAAGTCGCATGCGTCACAGGCGCTTCATCGCCTCACTGCGTTCAGCGCTTCCCCGCATCGGCGGGGAAGCTATATTGCCGTTTCCATACTCGCATCGGCGGGGAAGTGAGATATGTCGTTCTCCAAAGCCTCCCCGTGATCACGGGGAGGGGACCACTGCGGTGGTGGGAGGGCACAATCAAGATGGTGAGAGTACAGTGCTCTGCAGCAAACCTTAGTGGAGCACGCACAGCACCTATATTTTCGCACTAAAGAAAACCGAGACGGCAAGTCCGTCTCGGTTCTGTCGATCAATGAGGAGATATTACAGAGTACGACGTCAACCCCCAGGTCGGCGGCAGCGTTTTGCAGAATATCGGATGGTGGTTTCCGTATCGTGACAGAACCCGACGAGGGAATTGAGCGAGTGCATAGTCGCAGTTGCCGTCACGCGAATTTGCGCGCCTCCGCGAGTACGTAGGAACGCTTGCTGCGTGCGATGATGGTTGCCTTGTTGAGTCCGTCGTCGATGTCGTGAGAGTGGAACACTGTTTGCGCTGAGCGTTGACGCCCACGGCACCGACAAAGCAATATCGAGACTTCAGCTTTCCGATGAAGTCACGCATCCATCCCACAGATCCGTCCGTCCGCGGTTGATCTGCCCGCCCGCAAAGATCAGCTCGATGCAGGGATTGCGTGCCAGGACGCCGAGCACATCGACCATGTTCGTGACAACAGTCAGATCACGGTCGCTCTTCACGGGAATGGTTCTGCAATGGCAAGGTTGCTCGTAGACACGTCGAGGAGACCATATCCTTGTCGTGGATGGGAGAGACGGCTGCCTGTGCGATGCGCCGCTGCCTCGAGCATCGCAGTGACGATGACGGCTTACCTCGATCATGTAGACGCTTTGGGTCGGTTTCACGGCGCCACCGTGAGGTGCTGCAGAGACGTCTTACCGCTCCAGTGACCCGAGATCCTTGCAGATGCAGTCCTCGTGACTTTGAATTTGGCGCTGGGCTCCTTGAGCCTTAACGCTTGCCGTCGCGCTCCACCGTGCGGACGATGAGCTCTTGACGCTCCTCCAGAAACATGATATTCACTCCCTTTGCGCAGATGAAAATAAAGCGCTCATATATCTGCGATTCAATGTGGCGATTCGTTCTTTGAGTTTGAGTATAACTAAAACAGACAAAAATAGCAGAACAATTTTATCTATTGAGATTAAATTTATAGAGTGAATTCACAGTCTATATTCTATTATAATAGACAATTTCCTTTACTTTCATGTCATTAAATTTTTGAGTTATGTAGGGAATAAAATAAAAATACCCCCTGATCGACGCTTTTCCGTTGTGCTGTAGCAATGAGCTGCGTCGTAATAGGGACGACAGTGATCGAGGGTAATTCTTATTTGTATGTTTCCTGCGCAGGAAGTGAGATTACGCGCCGACCTTGCAACATGCGGCCGAAGACGTGGCGGTTAAAGCCGATCTCTTCCTGTGTCATGCCGAGTGCAGCCCGACGGAGTTGCTGCTAGGTGGAGGATGGGCATATCGGTCTCACCGTGACGCATCACGCCCCTCAGGGTCCGTACATATCAGGCTGCATCTGGCAGAGCCGGGCTGCGGTGTTGCGATAGAGATTGAGCCTGTGCGCCGCCGCACACGGCGATCTGTCCCGTGACGGTCGAGTACGTCGTGCTCGGCGGTGAACTGCGCGTAGAGCCCGGCATTTGCGCCCGCGTCAAACCAGACGGGCTCCGCGCACCGAGGCGGCGGCACGAGCCGCTCGAAGGACTCAGGATAGTCGCCCTCCTCATACGTGCATCTGCGGTTTCAGGCGCAGAATGCTTGGCAGCCATAGTAGCAGGCGACGCTTGTACCCGCTTCAGCGCATCCGTGATCTTTCCGTCAAGCACCTCAGGGATGCTCATCAGAGCGCAGAGGAGAATGCGTGATGTCACTCGTCCCTGATATGCGTATGGATGTCCGCCTCCTTCAGAATGGCGTTCACCTTATCCTTCAGCCCGGCTCGTGATCGAGACGGTAGCTTCATACGTGCGTAGCTGCAGTGCAGGTGTTGCAGACAGGTGAGGATGGGGAGCCCATATTCTCTGCGATGGAGATGTTGCGTGCGTTGATGGCGAGCATGGCGAGGTCATTCACGCCCTGCCGTAGGGATGCACCAGCACGTCCAGTTGGAATCTCCTCGAGTTTTTCAATGCCCAGGCTTTTCGCAGACCTTCTTGAGCGAGGTATAGCCTCGGCTGCCGCGCCGTCGAGGACGCAGCCTGGGAATAGTGCGTACTTCATTGTGCCGTCCTCCTTATCGGCGTTCTCTACGCTGCGTGACAAGCCGTCGATGAGTCTTGATGTCAGGGGTTGACGGGATGCTTGGCAGGCGGATCCATCTTGCCGACGTTCGCGGGGCGCGAGTGCCATTTGGCCGGGCGCTGGACTGACGCTGAGTAGCCCTCGGACTTGATGTTGAGCTTCGAGCTCGTCAGGTGTGCCGGAGGTCTGGATATCGTCGTAGATCGCCTTTGCGGCGTGCACGACATTGTCGTCGAGGTGATGCCAGAGGTCTCCGCGCTTCAGCTTCTCGATGGCGCCGGCGGGATCAGAGTCCTTCGGGCATTTCGCCGTGCACTCCTGACAGTTGAAGCAGCGCCACGGCCAGCCTCGATGACCGCCTTCAGATGTTCGCTCAGGGCTCTTGCTGCCCAGTCGGCAACGAGCTTTTCACGCTGACAAAGGCAAATGGATCGAGGAAGTCGTCCTGATTCAGCGCGTTTTTATTGCACTCGGAGACGCAGGATCCGCAGAGGATGCAGCCTGCGTATTTTTGTACTTAGTCAAAGTCCTCAGGGACTGGAGCAGCCGTTTCACAGTCAGACTCGTCCTTTTCGGATGGAGGAGGGCTTTACCTTTTTGAGACGCGCGTACTTTGGATCCCAGTCGACGATGAGGTCGCGGATCACGCGAAGTTGCCGAGCAACTCGATGATGACGCATCGCTCTGATGGCGTGCCGTGAGTCGTCGATCAGTACCTCGCAGGAGAGTTCAGCGTTGCCGTTGACGCGCACGGCACGCGCCTGAATGCTCGAACGGCGGGAGCAGGTGAAGAGAGCGTCGGATCCTGCTGCTCCTTGATGTAGAGTCAGCGCGCCGAGGACGGTGAGGCCCCGTGGAGCGCGGCACGGTGAACGTGTCCACCCACGATTTGCCCTCGACGTCAGCGATGGATTTTTGAGTGTTACGTCCATATCAATACTTCCTTTCCTTCGGCGGATACTTCGTGATGACGACATCCTGGTACCTCTGCCGTGACTTCCCGTCCGGCTGTTTGTAGATCAGCGTATGCTTGAGGAAGTTCACGTCGTCGCGCTGAAATCGCGGCGCGAGTGTCCCGCGGCTCTCCTTGCGCGCCGCTGCCCCTGCACGATGGCGTGGGAGATCTGCAGGAGATTGCCGAGCTCGACGTACTGCTCGTTCCATGTACCCCAATATTGTTTGCCACGCCGGACATTTTTCCTACCGAGGGGTCCCAGGAGCGCTTGAGTAGAATTTGCCCATATCGATACAAATTCCCGAGGCGCTAAGGGACCTCTTTAAACTTCTGGAAGCTGTCAGTAGTATACCTAATAGTTTATCTAAATCCCTTTGGTAACGTGTACACTAGATTTACAAAAAGCGACTCATAGAATTACTCTCCGTTAAATAGTGAGATAGCTATTAAAAATAGACAATACTTGCTCATAGTAGCGGTGCCAATTGTTACTTTGGCGTGTTTCATTTGCTTGATGAAACTGATTTTTAGTGAAACAGTTGACGATATTTCTCGATTACTAGTTTTGGAAACAAAGTACGTATATAGCTTCAATGTTTATCTGGAACATCTGGCAGGGTATGGCAGGTAAGTTTTTATTAAGGCACTGTTTACTTTTGGTTTTTAGGATGAAAGCATTCCGCTGGCAGCTTAAGCAATTGCTGAATCGAGACTTGGTGTGCAAGAGCAACCTAGTGTTCGAGTGAATATCAAGGTACATGCTTGTAGAGATCCTTCTTCAACAATCAGATAGATGTCAGACGCATGGCTTTCAAAAACCCACTTTTTAATAATTTGTGTGCTTAAATGGTGAGGAATATTCCCAACAATTTTTATACCTCTGTTTGTTAGGAATTGAAAGCTGTAGAATATCTTGGTGAATTAAAGTGACACGAGTATTCAGTTTTAATTTTTCTGACGATAAGTTGAATAGATGACTGTCTAATTCAATGAGACGTTACCTGTTGCTTATTTTAGCCAGTTTTCGTCGTTAAATACCCTTTACCTGTTCCAATTTCGTAAACAGTATCAGTTTCTTTTACGATTCAATTGTTTTTATTATTTGGTTGAGTACTTTTCACTCGTTAAAAAGTTTTTGAGAATATTTTATATTTTTGTTCATGTAATCTCTCCTGAAGTGATTACATCCTATAAACAAATACAGAAGTTGATAGCCCATGTAGTCCATCTCGTAGATCATCTTGCCCGCGTTCTCCGCGAAATACTCGACCACGTCCTGATCACGAGATAGTCGCCGCCCGCAGTCAGTGTCGAGATGTGTGCGACTCGACACTGTCGCTAGGATCGGTGACGCCCGTCACGCCATTCATGCGCCTGCGCCGCCATCGTCGATGCCGAGCGCGTCAGGACGAGCTTCGTCAGGACTGCGACCTTCAGATCACTTGTTCTGCGCCGCTGCGGCCCTGCGCGCATCCCTGCGCCGCCGCTGCCGATGACGAGCACGTCGTAGGTCACGTCGCCGCGCCGCACCTGCTTCGGGATGTTCTTTCCCCCGCAGCCGAGATAGGGCACCGGACATGAGGGACAACGCCCGCCGCCGCCGTTCCCTATGATAAAGGTGCGGCGTGAGATCTCCATTGCCATTGCTTTCCCTCCCTGGTGATACATAGAATCTATTCCAATTATAAATAAATTCTATAATATTTTCTATTTCGTTTTTGGGGAAGAACTCCTTCTTTTTGGACAAAAGTACTTTACTGAGATATTGCAGGTGTGAGAGGAATAGTGCGAGCTCCCCCTGCCCGGGCAGGGGAGGAGCTGTGTGTTCAGCTGCTGCATCAGGAACAGACCGTATGCCGGCATTCCGTGCTTGCGCAGCGCGCGGGATATTGTTAGAATACAGGATATCAGTGCTTCCGTAGCCGCGCAGGGGAGCAGCGTTTGAGCACGCAGTAGTTCCACGGTGACGATGCGGCGGCGATGATCTTAGCAGGCATGAGTAGACGCTGAGGCCGTCGACGAGCACCCGCGGGAGGCTGGTTGAGGACGAGGCCCTGCGATGCTCGAGGCCAAAGAAGAGGACTTTTTGCGCGGCGCGTCTCGGCGGATGCGCCGTGAAGACAGTAGATGAGGCAGGGCGATGGTTGACAAAGACGGAGACGCTGAAGGAGATCCCCGACGAGAGGAGATGAGTAGAGGCCCGGCGTACTCTGTGAGGACGTAGAGCAGTCCGTAGTCGAGGCAGGAAGCAGCCGCCGCCGACGAGGAGGAAGCGGAGAATTTCGTGAAATCTGGATGGCGTGGGTCACCTCGGATGAAAAGATTTGGCGATACGATATCGTCGCTGAAGAAAGGATTTCTATCTATGATACAAAAGTTTTTCGGTTGTTCAAGTCGCCCTTGTTCTTCTGCTCGCTATGGCACTCCTCCTCGGCGGATGCGGGGGCGATGTGACGGCGGAGGAGACGCGGATCGTGATGAGGGACGGTGGCGCATCTGACGGGTGCGTGCCGGATGAGATCACGTCACGCAGGCGGCGCTGCGAGGACAGGGCTGGCGGTGCTCACGGCGACGGAGAGGATGCAGACGGTGCGGTGCTCGCCCGTGTGGAGGCGAGCGGCGGGGACGGGCGCGTGGACGGAGGTGTCGCCCGCACTCTATGACACTCTCTCTGGCGCAGGAGATGGCACGGCGGTCGGACGGCGCTTTGATGTGACCTCGGGCACGCTGGCGGAGCTATGGGATGCGGCGCGTGCCGCGGCGCTCCGCCAGCAGCGGAGGGATGGCAGCGGCGCAATCGCGCGTCGATTGGCGTGCGCCGAGGCTGCGAGCGTGCCGCTGATGATGGAGAGCATCCGGAGGTGCGGCTCCTGCGTGCGAGGATGAAGATCGACCGCGGCGCGCACTCATCAAGGGCTGGCACTCGACGGCATCGCGCAGCAGCTGGGCAGCAGGGCGGCGCCGTAGATGCCCTTGCCGATCTTGGCAGCAGCTCGATTCTCGCGTGCGGCGTGAATGCGGAGGAGCCGTGGCGCATCGGCGTCCGCAATCCGCGCGGGGAGAGCCGCGGTGATCTCGCTGCGACGGTGCAGCTCTCGGATGCCATGCTCTCCGCCTCAGGCGACGATGAGCCGATATTTCCTCTACGAGGGGCGGCGCTATCATCATCTCGTCGATCCGTGTGCAGGGCGACCCCGCAGAACAGGGCTCGCATCCGTCACCGTCATTCTGCCGCAGGATGCGATGACAGGGAACGATATGGGCGGGCACGAGGACAGCTCTCAGATATGCTCTCGACGGCGATCTTCGTCATGGGCGCGGGCGCATGCGCCAGCCTCCTCACGGATATTCGGGTGCACTGGCTCATCTTCGATCGGAACGGATGGACGTGTGATCGAGTGAAAAAGACCTGCCATAGCAGGAGCGGATCTGTTTCCGATGGCGGGTTTTTCTGCTGTAAATTATCCGATCTGTGTGACGACGGCTGACCGTAAATCCCGCTTTTGCCGCCAGGCGCTCGCAGACCGTCTCCACATCCGCAATGTCAGGCGCGGATGATGGTGATGTCGTAGAGTGCCCGCTCCGGCGTGGGGATGGTGACCATGCTCGTCGATGTTGATGTCGGGTCGGCGGGGACGGTCGCGATGTCGCGGGCACGCCCGCTGCGGTCGGCGACCGCAATCGTGAGCGCGTCTTGCCGCTATCGAGCCCCATGACGGTGACGAACGCACGGGAAGATATCCGTGGAGGAGATGATGCCGACGACGCTTACCCGACCTCGGAGGGACGGGCATACCCGTCGATTTTCGCGCGCGCCTGACCCGACGCAGCCTCCTCCGATCGTCGTCGTATCCGTGACGGTGATGACGTTCTTCACGCGAGCGTCTGCGACCTTGATCTTCGAGGCGAGGTGCGCATCTCAAAAGCAGTCGAGGCGTGGTCGCCGCCGAAGGCGAGGCGCGCAGGAGGTCGCGAGTTTGTAAAGAAAGCCGACAGAGCTTTCCGTGCTCGACGACGGGCAGGCCAGCGGATACCCCTTGTCCATGATCTTTTTGCCGCCTCGTCGATCCCCATCGGGGGCGATGGTGATGAGGGTTCTTGGTCATGCAGTTGGCAACAAACATAATGCTCCTCCTTGCAGAAAGTGAATTTGTATATTACTGTAATATTCGCTTTTGAGGTCGTATTTTCCTTGCTCTTATCCGCCCAGATAGGCCTTGCAGACTTCCTCGCTCACTGCAAGATCCTTTGCGGGCCAGAGCGTGATGCGTCCCGTCTCAAGGACGTAGGCGCGGTTCGCGATGGAAAGCGCTCATGTTGGCGTTCTGCTCGACGAGCAGGATGGTTGTACCCGCCTTGATGATGTCAGCGATGATGGAAAAATCTCGCTGATGAGGGAGGGCAAGTCCCATCGACGGCTCATCGAGGGCAGGAGGCGTGGGCGGCTCGCGAGTGCCGTCCGCATGGCGAGCATCTGCTGCTCGCCGCCCGGCAATGCCCGCCTGCTGGGAGATGCGCTCCTTCCAGGCGCGGAGCGCGTAAAGACCATCTCCATATCGCTCGCGATGCCGTCCTTGTCGCTGCGGATGAAGGCGCAGAGCTCAGGGTTCTCGAGGACGGTCATATCAGCAAAGATGCGCCGCCCCTCGAGGCACCTGTGAGATGCCGCGGCGACGATCTCATGTGCTCGAGCCCGCGATGCCCTGTCCTCAGAGTCGACGGCACCGCTCTTCGGTGCGATCAGCCCCAGATCGTGCGCAGCGTCGTGGACTTGCCGCGCCGTTTGCGCCGATGGGGTGCGATCTCCCCGAGTGCCTCGAGGCGAGATGTCGCTTCAGCGCGTGGGATCGCACCGTAGATGCCATTGAGATCCGCGATGCGGAGCATGGGCGCGCCGCCCTGCAGCTGATTCATTTCGTTTGCCGCGATTATTCCTCCGCTCCCAGATATGCCGCGAATGACCTCCGGGGTTCTTCGAATCTCCTCCGGGCTGCCATTCGCGATGATCGCGCCGTACTCAAGGACGTAGTGCGCTCGCAGGTCCCGCATGACGAGCGACATATCGTGCTCGATGGGGAGGATCGTGATGCCGATTCCCTTCTTTACCCAGCGGATCATCTCCATGAGTTCCTTCGTTTCCTGCGGGTTCATGCGGCCGCCCGGCTCGTCGAGCAGCAGGGCGCGGGCTGTGCCGCAAGGGCGCGTGCGATTTCGAGACGACGCTGCTGCGCCGTAGGGAGTTCTTCGCCTTTTTCCTGTGCCACGCCCTCGAGGTGGAAGAGTCTTCAGCAGGCGCGGTGCCTCCTCCGTGAGCTTCTCCTCCCTCCGAGACGATAGCGCGCCCGACGCGCAGCACCGCCTCCGACAGAGCCCGTAGTTCATGGCGAGTGGTAGGCGGTCTCGGCGTTGTCGAGGACGGAGAGCTCGCCGAACAGGCAGATGTTCTGGAACGTGCGCGCGATGCCACGCGCCGTGATTTCGTGAGGGGCAGAGCCCGACAGTGCTCTTGTCCGCCGAAGAGATCTCGCCCGTCGTGGGGCGGTAGAGCGCCCGTGAGGGAGGTTGAACGCCGTCGTCTTGCCGCGCCGTTCGGCCCGATGGGACCGATCAGCTCGCCGTATTTGATGTGCGTATTAAAGTCCACGTGACGGCCTGAGCCCGCCGAGACCATGGAGACATCCGTTGCTGAGGCAGATCCTTTGTACATTATGCCTCCCTCCCTTCCGAAAAAGCGGCGAAGCGGCTGCATCGCCGTGACCTCAACATGCCGAAGAGTCCTGCGGACGGTAGAACGCGCACGCAGGATGAGCGCGAGTGCGTAGATGATCATGCGCGCGTTCAGGGAAGCTCGCCAGTGCCGCCGGAGGAAGGTCACGACAGAGTGCGCCCGCGATCGAGCCGATCGTCGAGCCAGAGACCGCCACGCGGCGACCATGATGAGGACGTTGAACGACTGCATAAACGTGAAGGACGCGGGGCTGAGAATATACATATTGTGCCGAACAGGCGGCCCGCCACCCGCGAAGAATGCGCCGATGGTAAGGCGAGCACCTTGTATTTCGTCGTGTGTGTGCCCATGGACTCCGCTGCGATCTCGTTCTCGCGGATGGCAAGGCAGGCGCAGCCATGGCGTAGTTCTAAAGTTCTTGACGATGATGTAGAGCGTGGCGAGCATGAGGAAGAACTACCCACGTGAAATTCGTGAGATGCGGGATGCCCTTAAAATCCTGCCGCACCGCCGATATAGGGACGTTGATGATGATGATGCGGACGATCTCGCGGAGACCGAGGGTCGCGATGGCGGTAGATGCGCCGCGCGCGCAGCGTCGGCGGACCGATGAGCGCCCGAAAGCAGCCCTGCGCAATGCCGCCCGCGAGGGCGCCGCCGCAAACGGCGGGTGGAAATTCGTCGTGAGCACGACGCCGACGTACGCGCCGACCGCCGCAAAGCCCCGCATGTCCGAGAAAACTGTCGTGTGGCCGTTGATGAGGTTGAGACTTGCCGCGAGGGATGATGTTGATCCCACCAAAGATGAGGTTGAGCTGCCAGAGGCGTTCAGCGCCCCTGCGCTCGTCAGTCCCATGATGATGGCGGCGTAGATGATGAGGGCAAAGGGCACGAGCATCTTGAGATCATTTTTGTTGATGGATTCATCGTCACCCTCATAGACCTTTCCTTGACATTCTTGCCGAAAGATACCCGCCAGCCGGATGGAGCACGAGGATCAGGATGGCGAATGCGCACGCATCGCGGGCTCATGGAAATCCGAGCTCCGAGATGAAGCGCCTCGACAATGCCGAGAAGCGGTGCCGCCGACGGCAGCACCGGCAGGATGCCGATGCCGAGAACACCGCTGCGACGAACGCGCTTGATGCCGGGCGCGATGCGCGAGCGGATCGATCGAGTTGTGTAGATGCCGATGCGCACGCGCAACGGCGGCGGTGCGAGACTCGATGGCGAACGTGATCGAGATGAGTGCGGTTTGCATTGATGCCCATGCAGCTGCCGCCTCCTGCGTGCGTGAGGCCGCACGCATCATGCCGATCTTCGTCAGGCAGGACTGATGTAGGTGAGGATAGAAGCATGAGCAGGAAAGTGACGCCGTGATGAGCGCTGCTGGCCGCTGATGATGAGTCCGCCGAGGTCAAACGACATATCGCTGAGTGTGGCGAGGAACGTGCGCGGCGTCGGCGGGAGCAATCGCCATCATCGTGTACTCGAGAGGAGGACACGCCGATTGCCGTGATGAGCGCAGAGATGCGCGGCGCATGGCGCAGCGGACGGTACCAGCCAGCTCCACCACGACGCCGAGCAGGACGTCGAGCCGCCATGGAGATGAGGTTGCCGGTACGACGGGGATCCGAGCGTAATCGCGTGAGAAGCCGAGGTACGCCCCGACCATGTAGATGTCGCCATGGGCGAAGTTGATGAGCTTGATGATGCCGTGAGATCATCGTGTGGCCGAGGAGCGATCAGCGCGTAGATGCCGCCGAGCGAAATCCCGTTGATGAGTTGCTGCAGAATCTGTTGCAGTACCTCCATAGAAAAACCTCCCTGAGATGATGAAAGAGCCGCAGGATGCGCTCTTTGGTGTTCTGTGCAGTTAGTTTGCGCTCGGCGCGGTCTTTGCGACAACCGTGCGGTCGCCTATCGCTTAGTTCTCGGGGATGACTGCCTGCTTAATCGGGTTGTGGTTTGCATCCATCGTGATCGTGCCCGTGCCGAGCGACGAGATCCTTCGTCTCCTCCGGTGCCTTGCGCAGTGCCTCAGGATCGTCAGGCCCGCGCGCTTCAGCACGCATCGACGAGGCTTGCCGGCGTCATGAGCCGGGAAGCAGACTGTTCGGCATGTGGCCGTCCAGTCCCTTCTGATGAGCGTCGATGAAGGACATGCCGGCTCGTCCTTGTCAGAGTGAGTGCGTGCTGAAGTACGTGTTGTTCAGCGCATCTGCACCCGGCGAAGCTCGGCGACCTTCGGATCATCAGCCGTCCGTGTGCCGATGATGGGGGCGGTGATGCCGATCTCACGCGCCTGCTTGACGATCTTGCCGACTTCCTCGCAGTAGGCGGGACGAAGATCACGTCCGCATTCGCCTCGCGCAGACGCGTCAGCGTCATGGAAAGTCCTGATCCTTGCGCGAGGAACGCCTCGGTCGCGGGCACGCTGCCGCCGCCGGCGGTGAAGACACTTCTCAAAGACCTGTGCGGGCTCTTGGGTAGTCCGTCAGATTGTCGAGTGAGATGACCGCCGTCTTTTGCCTTCAGCGTATCGAGGGCAAAGACTTTGCCCAGTGACATCCCTGCTGCGGGTCGATGGAGCAGCTGCAAAATCCACGGCTTTGCCGGCCGTTCTCGACTGACTGACATCGACCGCCGTCGCATCTGGTCGCAATGGCGGGATGCTTGTTGTCCGTCGCGACCTGCGACTCAGCGATGACATTGCCGTCGTCGCGCAGGCCCACAATAGCGCGGACGTGATCGTCGAAGATCAGCTTCGTCGCCGCATTGACGGACTCCGCCGCCTCGGACTTGTTGTCCGCCTCGACGAGCGTGATCTTCTACGCCGTGATGCCGCCGGCATCGTTGGCCTCCTATGATGCGACTTCAGCCCCTCAGCGTCGACGCACCGTAGTTCGCCGTGTTGCCCGTCATTTTCAAAATTTGCGCCGATGCGGATCTCGTCAGACTTTGCGTTGTTTCCTCCGCAGCCCGCGAGTGCCGAGCCGAGTGCTGTTCCGACGAGTGCGGCGGCGAGGCTGGGAGCCTTTCCTCCGAATCCATGGATACCCCATATAGCCAGTTTCCAATGAAGGCAGGCGCGAATGATGCGGCGCCTTCAAAAATATCAGTCCATTATACGGGAGTGTGCGCCGTTCGTCAAGGGATACGATCTGGCAGGAAAGGATTTTCATTGCTATAATGACGGAACTTCATCGATATATCTTTCTCACACGGCGATGGGGAGAGGATTTACGCAGGGAGAACAATATGAATAGGAGAAATTCCCGCTCACAAAGGAGGAGACACTGCGTCTCATCAGGCGAGTGCCGACCCGTTTCATCTCACGACGGGTAAAGATCGTGCGAATTTCCGCCGTCTGCGCGAGACTTTCGCGCGCGCAAAGACTGCTTTCGCGAACACTTCGCTGTAAAGGCGCTGCCGAGACCACGCATCGTGCGGCTCCTGCACGAGGACAGATGCGGGCACGGACTGCAGCAGCATTCCCGAGCTCATCAGTCTCTGCGGCGGCGGGCGTCAAGGCGAGGAGATCATGCTCACCTCGAACGATCACGCCGTACGGGGAGGTTTCAGAAGGCGATCGGGCTCGGTGCCGTCATCAAACCTCGACGACCTCAGTCACCCTTGACTGCCATGGCGAAGCGCGCCGGTCTGCGAACCTCCTCTGTTTTCCGCTGGCCCCGGCAGCCTCGTCGAGGCAGCGACATCATCAGCCAAGCCCGTCGAGGGCAAAGTATGGGCTCACGCGTGAAGCCAGATGTTCGAGGGCTATCGCCAGTGCCGCTTGAGATGGGCGTGAAGCGGTTCGGCGTGCACCGGTGGTGATCTCTGCCGAGGCTGCGCACGGGCGTTCCTCCTCACGGCGCGCCTCATGTTCGAGGCTGGCAGCAGAGCTGAAGGAAAAACTCGGCATCCACGTCAGATTCGTCAGCCTCGGCGGCGGCGGCATCCGCCTGCCGTCGAGCAGGACGGCGTCGACTACGACGCCGTCGGCGCGGGCATCGAAAGCTCTGCAATGAGATCATGCGCCCCGCCGGGCACTCGGCGACGTCGCGCGCATCCGCACGGAGGCGCGCGCACATCACGGGCGATGCGGGCTGGCTCATCTCCACCGTGCTCCACGAAAGGACACGTACAAAGTCACATCGGGCTCGAGCTCACCACTGGCGAACCTCATGCGCCCCGCGATCTGCGGGGCCTATCATCAGCCTCCACCATCCTCGGCGAGGAGAAATGCACCGCCGATCACGTCTACGATGCGGCAGGATCGCTCTGCGGAACAACGACCAGTTGCCATTGACGTGCCCTGCCGAAGATCGACATCAGCGACATCCTCATCGTCACGATACCGGGGCGCACGGCAGCGCGATGGGATTCAACTGACAATGCAAGCTCCACTGCGCTGAGCTGCTGCGCCGTATGGACAGCTCCATCGAGCTGATCCGACGCCCGCAGACCATCGACGACTACTTCGCTGCGGCTGAAGATACGAGGGCTCACTGATGAGTGAGACGGTGAAAGGTGCTCAATCGTGGACCGCATACGCCGCACGACACCTCTACGTAACATATCATGAACTGCAGATGTTCGATAAAAAGAATGGGGCTGTTGCAGAAGTCGTAAATTTCGTGCAAGCAGCCCACTCTTCATGCCTTCACCGCTTGCGCGGTCCCCTTCCCGCGATGGCAGGAAGGCTTAGAGATAACGGTATGGCTTCGTTTGCAGAAGTGGCACACAGCGAGCCGATAGAGATATGCAACAACCTCATTCTTTTCTGATCAATCGTTCTCGTTACATCACCCGCAGCACCATGCTCCAGTAGGGCGAGTCTCGATCGTGGCGGCGATGCCGAGGACGAAAGCGTGCCCATCGTCTGGACGCAGTAGCCCTGATCGGGGTGAAAGCCGCTGAACTCGAGACGACCCAGAGTACGGAAGTCATTCGCGTAGGGAGACCGTCATGGCCCCTGCACCGATCGCCATGCAGACGAGCGTCGCCTGCAGCGGCGTATCGAAGCCGATGCACTGTGAGCAGCAGGGGCAGCCAGTGCCCGCCGTCGTAATCATAGCGACGGTCGAGGCCCTGCGCCGTCTTGAGCACCGCAGCGAGCAGGAACGGAGAGATCCCCATCCGCCGACACATCACGTGCGCCGAGATGTATTTCACCACATGTCGGGTCTGATCACTCTGCCAGGGCACACCGCCGCCGCCGTGATGAAAGAATGGGGCCGACGGTCATGAGACTGTCGTTGCAGATGGAATAGAACTCCTCCGACCGTCCGACGGAGAAGGCTGCCCAGCGTTGCGAGACGCCATGCCGACGCCGAGGGGCGATGATCGGACGTGCCGAGGACTTGATGATCTCGCCAGAGGCCGGTCACGCCCGCCATGAGTGACAATGGAGGACGTGCGCATGAAAGCGCAATGGGGACGATGATCCAGAGTTGAAAGCGTGCTGTGGACCGGAGGGGCTTGCCGTAGGGAGCGATGAGCGCGGTATAGCTCTTCGTCACCTCATCAGGCTGCGCCTCGTCCTTCGACTGTACGCTTGGTGCCGATCCAGCGCGCGAAAGGTAGCCTGCGATCAGCGGGAAGACCGAGCAGAGGAGACCGGGCGATCACCTGCAGAGATAGTCGCCGATGCCAGGCGTACTCGCCGCAGCGATCGGTCCAGTGTCGGCGGGACTAAAGACGTGCTGAGATAAAGGGCGGCGCTCAGCGCCGACGCCATGGAGACCGCAGGGCTCCCGTGCAGCGGACGAGCGCCTTGCGGATCGGGGTTCAGAATAGCAGGCGGAGTCACAGAGTACGGGGATGGAGACGACCAGCCATGAGCTGTACGGCGACGACAGGCTTGCTCTTGCCGACGAGGCGGATCATCATATCCGCCAGCTTCAGCGCACCGCCTGTTTTTCTCAACACCGTGCCGATCATCGCTCGAGGATGATGACGATGCCGATGCTCGTGAGACGTCCCGAAGCCCTGCCCGATCACGGTCGCAGATCGTGCTGAACACTTGCCGTCGCGAGCTTATGATCGACAAGCGGGATGCCTGCAACGAGCCCGAGGGCGGGGAGACCAAAGCATGATGGAGATAAACGGATGAATGCGCAGCTTGGGATCGCATGACGATCATGATGACGATCGCCAGCCAAAAGCGAAGATCAGTGGCAATCGGTCGTTGATACCTCCTTGCGGCGGAAAAAGCTGATGCTACGCATTTCCGTCAAAACGAATCAGTCCTTCTCTTATTTTAATCCCGTTCAAAATTTTTGCATGAGTGTGAAGAAAGAGCGGGACCCTAATTCGCGCCACCCGCCAGCAGTTTTCTTATTCTTTACCGTGATTCCGAGAATCTTGTCCAGTTTCTCGCGGTCGTGGCTGCAGACAAAATCGCGCCATCCGCCGTCATCACGGGGAGCGATGGTGTCGCCAGAAACGCCTTGCACTCCGCGAGGGCAGAGGTCATGCTCGATATTGTGTGCTCCTCGTAGGGATGCCGCGATATCAGGTAGCGTTTCACCTTCGTACCACAGGCAGACCGTGATGGGTAAACCTTTACCATGGGACCCTCCTTATGCGCCGATGAGGCTTGTCGATGGCGGGTTGAGTCAAAAAGCCGCGCACATGCTCACGCGCTGTCAGCGAGGGATGACAGGGCATGCGCCTCGCCCGTGAGCTTCACGAGGCTCGTCGTGAGCGGCGGGCTCCTTCTCAATATCAGCGCACCTGTCGCAGGCGACGCCCTTCTTGTCAGATCGCTGTGCTGTCGTGCACCACAGGGCGCATCGAACGACTTGAATCATGGAATTCCTCCTTTCGCTTGTATCCGAAATGGCGCGTTCTTCTGAACGCCCCCTGTCAACCCGGCTCACCGTTCGCCCGCTTCGCAGTGGCGAAAGCAATATGCCACATATCTCAAAGCCTCCCCTGCCACAGCGGGGAGGGGACCATCGAAGCATGGTGGAAGGGCGCCCTCATTACTTTTTCAAACGCGAGATACTACTCGCGTGGAGGGCAGCAGTCGTGCCGTCGGCGGCAGCAGTCGTCAGCTGGTGAGATCTCCTTGACGCGGATATACCGCCGGCAAAGACCCCAGGGATCTCCGTGCAGCAGTCCTCACCCGCAGGATGTAGCCCCGCCTCCGTGAGCGCAGCTCGCCTTGAAAAGCTCCGTATTCGGGATAGCGCCGATGTTGACGAAAATCGCATCGACCGGCAGCGTCTCGCTTCGCCCGTATCGCTTGTGCAGGAGATCGTCGCCGGGACGTAAAGCGATCTCGCCATTCAGATCGCGATCTCCGTCTCGGCACGACCGTCACCTTTGGATTGGCGCAGAGCGCATCCTCGCGAGGACTTTATCCGCGCAGCTGGGGCAGGTGGATGAGAGTAGAGATGCTGGCGTACCGCGTGAGAAGTTTCGCTGCATCGACCGCCGCGTGCCGCCGCCCATGACGGAGATCGCCTTGTCCGATCAATTAGTGCCCATCGCACGGCTGCTCGCAGTAGTGCACGCCGCGATTGAAGTAGTGAGGGCTCCTGCGGCGAGCTTGCGGCGGTTCATGCCCGAAGCGATGATGATGACGGGCGTCTCGTAGACGCGCGTCAGTCTCCCGATCTCGGCGTACTCTTTAGATCGACGCGCTCAATGCCGGTCGAGCTCGTCGATCTCCGCACCGAAATTCATCGCCTGCTTTCAGGCGTGCCGATCAGCTCCATCCGCTCACGCGCTCGAAGCCCGGGAAGTTCTCAATATCCCGCCGCCGTGGCGATCTGACCACCGACGAGGCAGGGTTCTCGAGGACGAGGTCTTGAGATTCAGCTGCGCGCATAGAGCGCGGCGAGTCAGCCCCGCCATGCCGGCACCGTGATGATAATATCCCTTTTCGATATGTTCTTTTTGCATAGGTTCATCTCCCTGTGATCCACGATATTGACCTTTTGATTTATATAGCATGGCTGTCAATAGAGTATTTCTGTTTTCGGAGGTTGTTGTTGAAAATAACACAAAAATAGCCCACCTCCACTGTGGACTATCTTTGCTGTATTATATTTAGGAGGCTTTGGAAACATCCGAGGATGTTTCCTCAACAACTTATATAGAATATATCACACATGAGAAGAAAAATCAATAGGTTTTTGAGAAAAAGTACTGTAATATTTTTAGGATAAGCGTTTTTATTTCTCATCTGCATCGAGAGGAGAGGTAGGACAGCGTCCCGCTGAGAGCTCTCCAGCGAGCCACTGCAGGAGCAGGGCGTGAGAGTGCCTCGATGAGTATGTGCCGCCCGAGAGGACGCCGAGCTCTGCGCTCTCATGCGCCGACCTCATAGCGGCGGATGTCGCGCCGCCCTCGTGCACTGCGTTGTGAGGACGACGGTGCAGCCTGCCTCGTGTGCCAGCTGCAGGCGCGGGAAAACTATCCTCCGCATCTCCTGAGACGCTGCCGAGGCCAGCCACCTCGATGATGATGCCGCAGCGCTACGCTGATACGGGCTGTAGCGGCATCGGGGAACGTCCCGGGTAGAGGACGGGGACGGCGACGCCGCTCCAGTGTCAGCCAGACAGAAGGGCGCAGATGGCGGGACAGGCGCGGCATCGGAGGTCGATCTCTGGCACGCCCGATGCTGCGGAAGGCATCGTCGGCGAGTGAATTTTCTTTGCGGCGTTGCCGCGGAGTGATGCGTCCGCCGAACGCGTATCGCGACGCCCGCGTAAGCCGCTGTGGGCGCGGCTGCGCTGACGGGCGCGGTGCCTCCGCGTCCGGCCTGCCGTGCCGGAGGCAGCCGCTGCGCCCCGTGAGACGACAGGGCGGTCGATGCACTCGAGCATATAGTAGAGGCAGCGGCGGTGTACGCCATGGTATCTGTGCCGTGGGAGATAATGATGCCGCCATATGGGCCTGACGGCGGTCGGCAACGCTGCGCTGGCGATCTGCTCCCAGTGCGGTGCGGGCGATGTTGAGTCGAGTCGAGGAGAAGGAGGTCGAAAGGCGTCTCCACAGCGGCGTCTTTCACGCCCATCGCGGCGCGCGGGTCGTCTGCGGAGAGTGCGGGACGCAGACCGTGTTCCGTTCATGCAAGCAATGGGTGCCGCCCGCGGCGGTCAGCCAGGATTTTGCACGGGTGCGAGCTCCCTTTTCTCGCGGCGTCGTGGACATTGATCGAATCCACATGTGAGTGCGCGGTGCATGAGCGGGTGATGCAGGGCATCCGAGGTCGCTCAGCACATCACCTGCGGACTTCTCCCGCATCTCATGGCTGCCAGCGGTGAACGGGACAGGCGGAGCCAGGAACGACCACCCGCGTCCATGCGCGGGCACGCCGCGCTGGCTGCGGGCATGGGTGGGAGGGCGGCGGCGGTCAGGGACAGGCAGCGAGCTCGCTCTCGAGCTGTAAGCTGCAGCGATTCCGCAGTAATGCAGGTGTCGCAGACGGTAAATGGCGATCATCATCGACAGCCGCAGCTTTCAGCGCACGTCGGTATCCGCAGGTGCATTACTCTGAGCTAGAATATGCCGAGGCGCGCGCGTTGGTGCTTGGCGGACGATTGGCGGCGTGTGTGTTATAAGGGTGGCTTTCATATAGACCGCTTCGCAATGTCAATTTGCTCCGTTTCTGCCATGTGAGAAATCCGTGCTCCAAACGTGCTGTAGCCGAAATACGCTACAGGCGGTCGGACAGCGGCGCGAATGCAGAGATAGCGTAGGGCCCTGCAACATCAGTGGCATTTCTCACCCGTTGAAATCTGACGACCATGTAAAGGTCGTCCGTGATGCTACCGAAAATCGGTGATGGTCAGATCACGCAAAGGCTCAGAGGCGCCGCGTTCCGTCTCGAATACACATGATGTGTGTCTCCTATCTGAGAAGCAAAGTCTTGTCCGAGTGCGTCCGCGGCGGCGCGTTGTTCCACGCAGCAGAGAGTTTCAGTCCTCGTGGATGCATGAGGCCATGCTGTGAAGTTTTGGCTGTCTTGTCCGGCGGTTTGCCGGCAAGCGAGTTCTCCGTCGATAGCGACGGATGCCTTGAAAGTCACCAGAGAATACAGCGAACGTGTGGTTTTGTGATGGCGGTCATCATCGAAAAAGATCATCTTAATTGGTAACCATACGCCAAAACGGCGAGTTTCGGGCATAAGAAAATGCACCTTTCTATATCAATAGTATAAAGTGGTAGAAAGTGGGCCTGTAGAGTGTTCAAGCGTGTGCGCTTTTCTTTCCTCCTGCGCGGCGGAATTTTTCGAAACAGGTCCATTTTGTGTTCCATTTTGTGGACGAATTCACAGCGGCAGCGCGATCCTCTCTTCGTTTGGGATGCGCGGCACTTTCAGCGTTCCACTGCGCCTCGAGGCTATTGCGTGAGTGTCGTCGGATCAGATTTCTTTCGACGCTCGAGTGACGGGCGGCGCGAGCTTTCCCCTGCGCGAAGAACGTGCTGAGATTTCGCAGCCCTCGAGGAGATGGGCGGCACGCACAGGTGACGCTCCCAGCGCTTCTGGGCGAGCGTCCGTTCCCGTGCATGTCTGGAGGGCAAGACTTGCCCGCGCGCATTCGCGACCTGCAACAGCGTGCCTTCATGCGGTCGTCGGGCGCCGCGTAATCCGGTAGCCGAGGCGACGACCTCAGCCAGGCGGAAGATCGTCAATTGCTGCGTTCTGGATGAGGAAGAGATCAGCTGCACATCCAGCGGTCCCTCGGCAATGACCGTTTATGGTGTTTCGGCGGACAGATGAATGACGGCCCGTCTCATCGTGACAATACTCCTTTACATTTCCTGCGGTTTGCTAGAATGATTAGCTGTGCCAAATGATGTACGGCATTTTCACGCATCGTGCAGAGATGCAATCACGGGAGCCATATGAGGATGCGGTGTAAGATACGCCGTGCAGCGGCACTGCTCTCGACGGGACACCGGGACGGTGGTTCTGCCGAAACTTTCTGCCCATCCTGCTCGCTTCTCACGCAGCGCAGTTCGGCCTGTCCCTGACGATGTGCGGCGTGCTCGTCGTCAGTCTCGATCGAGTGACGCAACGCGAATACTCCAGCCCGTCGTGGCTGCGTGATGGATCGGCGGAACTTCCGGCCCGCTCCTTCCGTGGCTCGTGCCTGCCGCCGCTGCTCCCATGTGTCTCACGGTGTGCAGTGTCGCATACGGCACTTCTTTTCCTCGTAGTCGCGTGATCGGCATCGCTGTTGCGGCGTATCATCCCTTTGCTCCTCCATGCTCATCGGACGGACGGCGGCAGGGGCGCATGAAACAGGATGATGAGCTACTTCATCGCGAAACGCGGGCATGGCGTTTGTCCCGCGATTCTTGTCGCCTTCCTCGACTACTTTCCGCCGCGTGCGCTGCCTTTTGCTCCTCCCGACGATTCTGATCCGTCATGTGCTGTTCCCTGCGCTCAGGGCTCTGCGCTGTCCCACCTGCCCGAGACACGCACGCACATCCGTCAGAAGCTCTCGCGTCCTCTTTGCCCGTACGACGTACGCTGAGAACCTCGCGGTGGGCTGCTGTAGACCGCTGCGGTGACAATTACCGGGACGTTCCTCCCGCCTCCTTGTCCGCAGCGGTGAGGATGCACACACTTGCGCAGCAGGGCTCTTTCTCATGATTTTCATGGTCGGCGGCATGAGTCGGCGGACTCACGTCGGCAGCAACCTCGCTGATTCGTTTTCGGGGCGCAGAATCATCGTGGGGGCGCCCTCGCCCAACGTCCTGCCGTCTGCCTGCTACTTCACCCCATATCAGCGCCGGACGTACTGCGCGGTGTCGTCCTCTTTGCGGCGGAGAAACTGCATGCGATGGCACCGCAGCCAGACTCAATCATCTGGGCACAGCGGCGCTCCCGAGAACGCGGGCATGGCGTCAGAGAGGTGATGCTCCGGCATGTCGTTTGGCCTCGGCTGGCCTTGCGGGTCGCGGCGACGGCGGCACTCAGGGATGATCATCGGGCTCGCGCCCGCCTCCTCGTCCGTCCCGTCGCCACTCCAGCGCGACTAGCCTCGCGCATATCCACCGGAGCCGCGTTCGCGCGCTACCTTTTTACGCTGTGCATGATCCTCAGGACTGTTGCACGAAGTTTCTAACTGCGTGCAACAGTCGCACTATCCAGTGCTTCCTATATACATAGATTATGTCGCAGAAAACAGTTTGATAGTATTTGATTTCCTTCGTTCTGTTGAAAAGTGAATGCGATTCAAGTAGTATGAAAGCATCATAACGAGAATCTAGTACCACCTATGTAGAATATGAGGCAGAATATGCTGCAGAGCAAGAGCTGGGACGGTTTTGAAGCGTCTGGCGGGAGGAAAGTCAATGTTCGTGACTTCATCCAGCGCAGCACGCCATACGGTGGCGACAGGGCTTTCTCGCACCGCCGACAGACGCGACGACAGACCGCCTGTGGGCGCGCGTGCAGGAACTGCGGGAAGGCGAGGCGAGGGCGGCGTCCTCGACACATGGGACCGGAGTCGTCTCTGGGCTGACGGCGCCCGGCGGCTACCACATCGACCCGCGCTGAAAGACCTCGAAAAGGTTGTCGGACTGCAGACGGACCAAGCCCCTAAAGCGAGGCGTTCATGCCCTACGGCGGCATCCGCATAGCAGAGGAGCACTCGAGAACTACGGCTACAAGGTCAGCGCTCCATAGGAGGTCTTTACGAAATATCACAAGACACACAATGCAGCGGTCTTTGGCGCCTACACGGAGAAATTCGCGCGGCACGCCGCAGCCCGCATCATCACAGGACTGCCCGTACCTACGAACTGGCGCATCGTGAAACTACCGCCGCGTTGCACTCTGCAGCATCGATCATCTCATCTCGCGTTCAGGCGGGCGATCTCCTCAACTTCACGGCGACGGGGTCGCGACGAACGACGTCATCGGCTGCGTGAGGGTTGCGGGAGCAAATCCGCGTTGAAAGGGCGCCAGATGGCGGCGAGTTGACTGTTGTCTCACAGCCCGCGAAGAGGACGCACGAGAGGCGGTGCAGTGGCTTTGCTTGCCTACCTCGCCGCCATCAAGACGCAGAACGGCGCGGCGATGAGCGTCGGGCGTATCTCGACCTTCCTCGACATCTCACATCAGCGCGACCTCGCGCGGGAAGCGCAGCCCACGGAGCGGAGGCGCAGGGCTCGATCTGACCACACGTGCATGAAAGTTCCGCATGGTGAGTTCGCGCGCATCACAGCCTAGCGGCTGCTCTCGGGCGTCCGATCTCGGGCACCCTCGAGAGTCGCGGAGCATCGGCATGGACGGCCGCCACGCGGTCACGAACATTACCACTTTCCGCCCGCAACACGCTCCGAGACATGGACAACCGGTGCAGGCCACGTCTCACGCGTCCTCTACTCCGCGCGCTCTGCCCAGGATCGTCTCGAAGCGTATGCGCGCGCGACATCTCCATCCGCACACGAGGCTCCATCCCAGTACCGAGAACGACGACGTGATGAAGCCCGCGGAAGCGATCGGCATCTCCATCTCGCCGCTGCGTCTCCGCCACGCAGACGCAGGAGATAGCTGAAGTCCTCGCGCGCGCGCGCCAACCTCAAGAAGCGCTCCGCTCCACGCCATCAGCGGCGGTGCATCGACAGAGACGGGCAGAGCAGATCGCGCCGGCTGCGTCCGTGTCGCAGACGGGTACCTCGAGTACGACAACGCTCGTTCGTCGAGCATGATGCGCATGACGATTTCGCTTCCGCCCATGTCTACGTGACGCGCTGAACCTCATCCAGTACATACGCACGACAAATACTACTACGAGGCGGCGGAAATGGCGCTCATCGACACCGGACGTGCCGCCACCTTCGCGACGGGCATCGCGGGCTATCGCACGTCGTCGACTCGCTCTCAGCCATCAAGTGCAAAAGTAAAAGCGCCATCTAACGACCGCATCGTCGTGGACTACGAGGTCGAGGGCGACTTCCTTGCTACGGCAGCGACGACGCGACCGCGCGGACGAGATTACCAAGTGGGTGCTCAAGACCTTCGCTACAAAATTAAGGCGCATCTGCTTATCGCCACTCCGGTGACGGCCTCCATCCTCACGATTACGTCGAACGTCGTCTACGGCAAGTATACGGGTGCAATGCCCGACGGCCGCAAGGCGGGGACACCGCTCGCTCGAGGCAGAGCCCGAGCTACGGCGGTGCGGTGCTACGGCCTGCTCGCCTCGCGCTCAGCTCAGTGGCAAAGCTGCCCGTACCACTGGGCCCTCGACAGCATCTCAGACACGCAGAGCATAGACCCGTCCGCGCTCAGCGGACACGGCGAGGATGAGCGCGTGGAACCTCGTGAAGCGCGATGGACGGCTACGCCCGATCGAGGGCACATCATCGAACGTCAACGTATTCGGACGCGGGGCGGCTCGGTACATCATGGAGCACCCTGGGGATCCCGCCTACGCCCGAACTACCATTCGCGTCTCGGGCTATGCAGTCAAAGTTCATCAGCCTGGCGCGTGAGCGCTAACGGGATGTGATCTCGGCCTTCATGACCGGATGTAACGGTCGGATCAACTCCACAGGCTTTGGCTCGGTGGACGGCCCCAGCATCCCTTCTTCGTCGCGTGCGGGGTGCCGCTTTTGCTACCCTTCTGTCACAACCCCGAAAAGGACATGCTGGGGATGAGGGCGGCGAGCTATGCTCCAGCGGATGTGCTGCGGCGAGCTGCGCTAGCGTCCGTACTGGAAGGGCGTGGCGGCATCACCGTCAACGGCGGCGAGCCCGCTGCTGCAGCCTCCGTTTGTGACGGAGCTCTTTCGCCTAGCAGAAGGAGCAGCAAGTCAACACAGTCATCGACGACGGGCGGCCCTTTACCGAGAGGATGACCATTTCTTCAGCGCGTTTCGGGCGCTGCCGCTCACCGATCTTTCTCCTCGACATCAAGCACATCGACCCGCGCGGCATCTCGTGCTGGCGGGCGTCAATGCGCCGGTACAGCACTCGCACGGTACCTATCAGAACGGGGAAAAGCATGTGGATCCGTCACGTGCTCGTGCCGGGATGGACGACGGATGCGGATGACCCTGGCTGGCGGACTTCATCGGAACGCTGCGGACGGTCAGGCGCGTGGGTGCTGCTATCATGGTGGCGCCTTTAAATGAACGCCCATCTGCCGGCTTCACTCGGGATTTTACGCCCGTACCGACGGCAGAGGAGATCGCGTGCGCCGAGGCAATCCTGTGCGAGGGAAAGACCTGTCGCGCAGAGGATAAATAATGGAAGCACTGATAAATTCAACGCATATCTTAGCGCATCTTTTTGCCCGCATGACGGAAAATCCTGCGACACTCTGCGTCAGTTTCCTACCTCGTTCGGACGAAAAAAATCTACGCCAATCGGCGGACTGTTTATCAGCAGTTCCGCGAGCGCTGCGGTATGGGCATGATGCTCTGTGCGGTTTTTTTTAACGAAAGTGGCGCGTGGACAGAAATCGCTCAATTTGCTCATATCCCATTCTTCGCAGAATTCAGGTCAAAGTGGGAAAATGCCTCCAGCTTAAGGGAGAGTTCTATGCAGTGGAAAAGCATAGGAATTTGTGAGAAAGAAGCAGAACACAGTGCTCTATTGCAGCACTTGGCGGGCATGATGCTGTCCAGCCAGGTTCACGATGAACGGTTTCGAGAACATGCACCGCGTGAGCGTGCGTTGACGGAGGACGATCAACGGCGCGACCGATATAGACGCAGCCAATGACATTTTGCCCGACTCGGCGTCGAACTCGGCGAAGGACACTGCGGTACGCGAGGCGCGGATGGCCAATCATACGAGGTCTCCGGCCACGACGCCTGCTGCCGTCGATCTCCTTCTGGGGCGTGCAGGTCATGACAGGCAGACGCACCGTCGGCGACGTTTAATGGCGAAGTACAGCTACAATATGAACGAAGGTCGATATGAGCGGGTTGAGACTGCGGTCACGGCACACCTCGCGATCAGCTCACAGAGAGAATGAGCAGGCGGCAGAGCAGCGGCGCGCGCGCGTGAGCGCGGGCCGGCAATGTGGGCATTCCCGCACCGTGCAGCGTATACGATGCATATCCTCTACCTCCCGGTGACGGGGCGGTGCAGGCATCGGCATTCAGTATGGCGGCGCGCCGCGGGTGTCGTCGCCGTCTGACCCGAACGTCATTCGCTCGGCTCGGCTCTACATCCCGGGCTACAGCAGGGCAATCGCCGCGGATGCAAACCCAGAGGGCGATCGTCAGCAATACGATTGACCTCTGCATGGAGAGCTATGGCGAGGCCATCAGTTCGGACGACGATCAGTTGAGGTCGATCGAGTAACAAAGAGAGAATCACTGTGAGTATTCACGCAGTGATTCTGTGACAAAGTGCTTTCAAGGTGGTACTATTCATCGTACCATAAAATTACATATAAATTGGATCAAGGTGCAGGTTTTACTTGTAGAAGCCTCCAATGCTTCTCATAGAATCGGTGAGAGTGATCTCATAAGCCGGGCAGTGCCACTGTGTCAGGGAGCAAAAAAATTCGCACGCCAGCGCGAGCTAGCAGTCACTAGAGTCCCCCCGAAGGAAGATGGGAGCGATGAACTGGAACCCAGGGGACCTGGCAGTTAACAATCACCGATTGACCTGCGAGTGGTGAGGATGGAATTTTGCAGTTCGTTCGCCCGTGTAAAGTTTGGCGCAGTGCGGCCGACCACACGAGAACAGGTGACGATACCGGAAAGACCCATTCTGCTGCGCGGGATGCCGACTTTTTCACAAAGGCTCGATTCCTGCGCGATCTGCGGAGATGTGTATACGTCTGGGAACATGCTGATTTCCCCAGGATGAAGGCACTCCTTAAGGAAGTATTGCTCATCTTTCGTTTCATTTTCCCGTGATAGAGGCGCTCTGGTGGGCTCAGGCGTTTTTTGAAGTCTGAATTCCGCGCATTTATCTTTGCCCTGTCGGCTCCAGCTGCTTTCACTCAAGCTCTGTACATCAGCGCATTTCATGGACAGAAAATCTTGCGTGCACGATTGCTTTATCTTAATGTCGGTTGTCATGGGCAGCAGGGCGCTTCCAGGAATAAATTAAAGGAGGACGTACTATGCCAGAGAAAAAGAGCGGTCGAGCGACGAGAACCTAGAAACTGAAGAAATCAGCGGGTCGAACCCGTCTTCCGCTCGATGCCGCCGGACGGTGAAGCGCGGGCTCCTGAGGGCGCCGTTCGAGGAAGAGATGTTACGAAGACCTGCAGGGGATGCCTTCGACCCGATGTATACGAAAACGGAGACGTCCTGCCGAAGGGTGTCATGCCCGGCATGGGAGACTACCTGCGGTGTGGTTGCGGCGGGCTACATCAGCAGAAGCCGTGAGGCATCGCACGGGCGTGTGGCGAGACGCTGCCGGCGAGAACAGCGACTCCTGCGCCACAGGCACGACAAGGCGCGACCGTGCCATATGGTACTGCGACACGGCGTCGCTTTGGTGTGGATTGCGCGTCAGGCAGAGGCAGTCAGCGCGACACAGGGACAGGTGTGACGACTGGTCGAGGACGCGTCCTCCCTCGGGACTTGACCTCGCAGAGTTCCCCTCTATGTCTACGCAGGCGCGAACGCCGTGCCTCTTTCCTTGTAGCGGCGGCGGCGCATGTGCTGCAGGCGAGGTTATAGCGGCGGTGCGCGGCATCGTCGGTTCACGACCCCCATCAGCGCGCGGCGGCGGACGGAAACTCGCTTCCCTCGATGCCCACTATGACAGCCTCGCGGCGGCAGCGCGCTGGGCGACCAGTAAACGCGCCGCATCTGCGCACGGTGTTCGTGCGCGACGTTACAACAGCGGCGGCGCGAACGATGTACGAGAGTCCTTCGGTTCTTGCCGGCGACGCAGCATCTGCGTGCGCTCTGTGAGCGCGGACTCACGATCGACGAGGCGGCGTCCTGGATCGCCTTTGCGTTCTCGTAAAGCGCGAACTTCGCCTGCAGATCACCAAAGCTGCGCGCCGTGCGCCCCTCTGGGCAGATCGTGGGCGCGTTCAGGGGAAGTGCAGAGGCACAGAAGATGCCATCGCCGCGCCTGCGCTGTTCTTCAAGACCATCTACGGCCTACGTCAACGCTCCGCAACACGACGGGAGTCTTCTCCAGGCGTTGTCGGCGTATCGACTCCTTCGAGTGCGCCGTTCGATGAGCCCATCCGCAAAGGGCGACGAGTTTTACTCCCGCCATGCGCAACGTCCAGATCATGCTGCAGGAGGTTGGCCTCCTCCAGCCATCGGCCGCCGGCGGCTCGTGACGTCAGACGTAACGCCAGATGAAGAAAAATCTGCGGCCAGAGTTCAACACGCGCATCGAGAAAAGAGGGCAGCATCGTAAGCGCTCGCACAGAGCTCCCTACAGGAGGCGGCGCGGCGGTGCCTGCACAGTTCAAACGCCAAACCTGCGCCGCGACCGCATCAGGTCGGCAATGTGTATCGAACGAAGCGGAGCACTGTAAAGAGACGCGTGCAGAGGATACCGCAGCGCTCAAGGCACAGCGTACGGCGGACATCGACGCCTCTCGGACATCGACGTGAAGCCTGCGACAGGCGGCTGCATCTCTGCGGCAGGCCCACAGCGTGGATAACGCGGTCGGCGGCACTCACTTGAGGGCGACGATTGCAGAGGCTGACGGCAGTCACGAGAGGGAACGGTGCAGAGACAGTCCGCAGCGGTGCGCATCACAACTGGAACCGAGCGGTTCAGGCACTGATCAGCGCTGGAAGGAATACAAGGCGGAGAAGAACGACGCGTGGAAGATATTTCCTCGCAGACAGACCCATTCCGCAGCACAAGGCGCTTGGTTTTACCGGGCTTTTTGCAGGTCGGTGCATTCAGTGCTTGCGCTTTGACGGCTTTAAGACCATTGAGGAGGCGCAACGGATGCGGCGCGCGCCAGCGGTGCAGATGGTGTCATCTGCTCCCGGATGCGACCTACCCCCGAGATCGTTCCCGCACTCCTTCGAAACTCCGCGGAGTGCTGCCGAAGGCCGCGATTTTCCTTGCAGGCGCTGCGCCGAAGGATCTGCTTGAGACTTATAAAGGCAGGCATTGATGAATACATCTCCGTCGTGCGACTGCTACGAGATGCAAACCTTCCAGAGCAAAGGATGATTGCGTAATGGCAGGCTTCACGGAACCCCGACTTCACAGGCATGAGCCTCAGCGAAAGCCCGTCCGCGAACAACAAGGTGGCGCCCTCTTCGAGGGAGACAGGACGAACGCTGAGGCGCTCACACAAGACGATGGAGCGCGTCCCGTGATCCCTTCACCGACCACGATGTATATGCGCATGAACCATCTCGACTTTGCAGGCGGCATTCCGCCGTGCCTGCGCGGTCCGTACTCCTGATATTACCCCCGTCTTCCGTCGTGGACAGTGCGCCAGTACGCAGGCTTTTCGACCGCCGAGGTCAACGCATTCTACCGCCGCAACTCGCTGCGGGCAGAGGGACTCTCGATCGCGTTTGACCTCCCGACGCATATGCCAGTGCGGACCGCGCGTCGTGGCGACGTGGAGCAAGGCAGGCGTCTCGGTCTGCTCCATGCTCGATATGACATCCTCTTCTCGGGCATCGCTCGACCAGATGTTGTCTCCGCTGACGATGAACGGCGCCGTGCTGCCGGTCATATCTTCATCGTTTCGGGCGGCAGCGTAACTGA